>JACCDO010931358.1_pt1 | contig 16056 bp, 15 predicted proteins | sample 7446101 | NCBI WGS metagenome assembly JACCDO01 (sample SAMN15323440, study PRJNA562643) | freshwater metagenome | isolation source: river surface water | place: USA:Blue River Watershed | collected 2017-08-16
AGGTAAATAATAGGAAAAAAGTTAAATATAGAATCCTTAAAGTTTTGTTTCTTTACAAGTTCTAAAAATACCTTCTTTGCAGACGTTGATTCTGGATAATAATTAGGAGATTTACGTTTTAAACTTCCGTATATACATGTTGTATCTATTGATCTTGAATCATAACTATAATTTTTTTCACTTAAATCAAGAACAAAATTACTAGGATGTTTAATAAATTCTAGATACTGCATCCAATCATCATATAGTGTTATATTTTTAGAAGTATTACAAAACCAACAACACTGAATAATATTTTCCTTAGTATAACCAATATTACTATCTTTTCTATCAAAAGTTAATGCATCTGATTTATAAGTATTATTTCCAAATGTACACTCAATATTACAATAAAAACAACTTGTACCTAAGGATACTAAATAATCAATATCATAATCAATTTCAATATTATATTTCTTTTTATTTGTAGATTTTTGAACATGATGCTTTTCAGCAATGTAATTTTTTATCTCATTTCTTCTTTTAATAGTAGCTTTTGAGTTTTTTGTATTTAACTGACATCTTTTTGAACAATATCGAGATAATATATTAGGATTTTCAATTAATATATCACAAGTTTCACAATGAATATACACACATTCAAGAGAATCTAAAACTAAAGAATTTGTTTCATGATCTTTTTTTGTTCTTACAATTTTATTTTCAGGTATACTACCATTAAAAATAATCCACTTGATGTCTTTTGGGCTTTTCTTTGTTTTATTATTAAAGGAGCGAATATTAGTAAGATACTTTCCAGTTTCTGTATTAAATATCTGGCTAGAATCACGTTCAAAATAAAATTCAGGATAATCCGGGTGATTTTTCCAGTTGTCAGTTATATTTTGCATGAATTCTACAGTATTCTTATTACCAATCTTAATATTCTTACAAGCACGACACTTTGCTGCATGATGACCATTAACATAATAAAATTCATTAGTAAAAGGTTTGGTTTCTTTACAACAAGAACATATACGAGTTGTCATTTTTATTTTAATAATGCTCATTTTCTTAAATGATTTTTCATATCGATATTTTTCATGATGCCATATGGCATGGTGAAATGGGCCTCTAAAAACATTTTACCATTTAATAAATATTTGGATTAATGCCTCTTGGTGGAAAATTGTGACCAAATAGGATCATATACATTAAGGCAATTGCTCCTATTAGAATGCTCTTATCCATAGATGAATCTCTTGATTGTTTTAAAACATAAAACAAAATAACGTAAGCAATTGCTACAAGCACAATTGAATGGACAATGTGTGAAAAACTGGAATCCATAAGTAATTAATGAAAATATTCTTTTTTAATTTGCAAAAGATAATCCCCCCATTCCAGACATAATTCGTAAAATATTGTAACAAGGAGCGTATAATGTATACCCTGGTAGTTCTGTATAGTTTTCTAATGGAACTCCATCGATATTCCCAGGTATTGATACACTATTTCGTAAATAAAAATTAAGTTGAGCTGAATCAATACGACTAAAATTACATGTACCTGACGGTTGATGTTCTTCTGGTCTTATAGCAAATGAATAAACATAAATAAAGTTATCTGGGATTCTGGTATGGTGATCATAGCATTGTACTAGGCGAAAGTATTCTCCTGGACGTTCTTTGAATCTATCAGTTCCATTTAAGATAAGTTTAAAATTATAAAGCGGGGCAAATTGTGCAGGAGTTCCGTTAGGTATAATATTAGTTCCTATACTATAATCATTTAATGGAGCATTTGTTTCATTTCTGTTAAAAACCCATACTATTTCTTTTGTAGGGTGATTAAGATTCAATCGAATAAGATTTTCCCCTGTAATACTTTGTACATTTCCTGACTGAGATTGTACTTGTTCAATGAGGTATTCGTGTGGGTTTTGGGTAAATTTTCGTCTCTCGACTGTGTCAAGATAATAATACGTATTAAACATTTGAAAAGAAGTAAATTGTGGAATAGTATTTTGGAAAGTTATTGGTTGATAATACCCATTAGTCACTGCTACAATAAGATTTTCAAATTTTTCAAATGTAATCTTTAATCGTACTTCATGATACTGTAAGGCAATAAGAGGTATAGAAAGACCAGGGTTACGACAAAACCAAAATTGTAGAGGTATAAAGAGTCTAGAACCAGGTTCACTAGAAACATCATAGGGTTGCCAAGCACTTTGGTTGAAATTTTTTCCAATCATTTGTCCAAATCCATTTATTTGTGATTCATTTAAGTTGAGTTGAGACCATATATCCATCCACTGTCCATATTGTTCATCAATTTGCTGAGCACCAATTTCAATAGATACATACTTGATAAGATGATTACCAACGCCTTGAATCCACCCAATGTAGTCGTATTGAGAAGGATTAACAACAAACTGAGAGAAATTAGGTAGCCCAACTTGCATAACAACATTTCCTAAAAGATCTCCATTTCTTGCAACAACTGCAGTAATGTTTCCCCCAAAATTAATGTTTCCATCAATTAACTGAACAATAGATTCCATGGCAAAGTTGCCTGTTCGTTGAAATACAGCTTTAAAAAAAGTAATCTGTGGTTGGGTGGTAAGATAAACATCTTGTGATCCATAGGCTGCAAGCTGAACAAGTCCACCACCCATTTTTTATTTATTTATGTCTTTATTCTTTTTTTATATAAAATACGGTCAAAAATCTTTTTTGATACTTTTGAATATATGGATATCTTTGGAATTTTTTGTTTTTTTGATACACCACCCTTTTTCTAATAATATAAAAAGAAATAATGCTCTTAAAATAATAAGTAGACTTATTTTATCCATTATATTCCAATTTTATTTAAAGAATTTTTTTTGAACAAATAAAAAATAAAAGGTATTTTTAAATGGTTGAGTTAGATTTGCGTATAGGTATTGTATTAAATTACAAAAAGGCTGAACAAAAAAAAGATGAACTTTATTGTGTAGATAAATATCCATGGTTGATTCGTGGAAAAGATCCTAAATATAATTCCTTAACAATTAACAAAAAAGGAAAAGTATGCGTTCCAGCTGATGTAGCAATTGGTTTATTTCTTGAAAGTTTACCTCAAAATGAAAGTGTCAAAATAACAGTTGATTACATAAAACCTGATGATATATCAACAGAACGCTTTCTTAAAAATGACATAGTTTTTATTGTTATTTTTGATCTGCTAGAATGTTTTCATTTAAGTAAAGGCAATCAATTTGAAAAATTTAAACAGGCTCTTAAAACGTGTGACAATGTCTATCCTCCATATGAATACCAAAAATTTATAAATAATAAATGTGCCTATTACAAGTACCTTGCTGAAAAAAAGATTCCTGTTGCTCCAACCCATTGTATATCAAAAAAGAAATGGTTAAAGCGTGATTCTGATCAGTATGTAAATAAACTTGTAAATAAGATAAAACGCAATAATTGGGAATCTGTCATAGCTAAGCCTGTTTATGGACAAGAGTCCAAAGACTTTGCCAAATTTGTTAGTCCAAAATTAAATTGTGACGATGGATCTTGTGAAGATTCTATAGATCAACAAAAAGGTCGTATTAAAAAGTATCTTTCTAAAAATATTCCAAAGTATAAATCCATAGTTATTCAAGAATACATTCCAGGTTTTGATAAATCAAATCCAGAATATCGTACTTATTTTATAGATGGTATTTATGCTTATACTGTTGTTACAACTGATACCATAGTAGAAACGCCAGTACAAGAAGGAGGTAAATTTAAAGTGCCTCCTGAACACTGGAAATACATCATGCGTTTTTCTAAAAAGGTTATGGATACACTGCCAAAATTCGGATTACCGGGTTTGCACCGAAATCCAATTTTAACACGTATAGATATAGGTTCAGGTTTAGAAGGAGTTCCATACACTTTCTTTGTCAATGAAGTTGAATTTGTTCCAAGTTTGTATATAGAAGATCAAGAATTTCCAGTTGTTGAAGAATTAGCTAAAAGTTTATTAGAAGTAGCCTTTGAATATCGCTTTTTAAAGGGTGCACCCAAAGTAAAGTTTTAAAGGCATCGCCGGAGCGAAATAATCTATGATTATTTCTTTTTAAAGGTACAGTCTATTTACTTTTGTCTTTTCAATTCGACAATAATGACATCTTCTTGCAGTATCAGTTGTTACTTTACACTGACTACACATTGTATGTCCGCATGGATCGATAAACCAAGAAACTTCACGTTCCATACAAATTGAACATGTTGTCGGAGCAAAGTGTAAGATTTCTTTAATTGTCTTTTTAAGAAAAGTCAATTCTTTTTTAAGAGTGTATTCTTTGTTTACAAGATTATCAAGATCAAGTTCACGATAATACCAATCAATACGTTCATTTAAAAGACCTCTTAATTGATTATCTTTTGGGGTTTCTTGTGTTGTTATTGCACTGATGGCTTGTATACATGTTCTTATATTTTCACAAAAAGAAGAATATAACCTTTTTCGTTCTTGTAAAATAAGATCATGTTCAATTTTTTTAAGATAAAGTTCTGAAATTTCTTGTTTTATCTTAGAAAGCACGGTATGTGTATTTTCAATGTCATATTTTTCTATATAATGATTTTCTTCATCACTTGTTATTTCGATATCATCACTTTCTGAAACGATAAAAAGCTTTTCTTTTATGTTTTCAAAAACTGAATTATAATAATTTTGACTTGTTTCACTTGTTTCACTTAATTCACCACGTTGTGTAACAAGTTCTTCAAAATTACGATTTAATCTAGGATCTATGTAGGTAAATAGACTATGTATATTACTTTCATTTGATGAAAAGGGGGCGTATTGTTCCATAATATAATTAAGTATCTGTTTTCTTTATATCAAATTCCCTAACATCTTGATAACAATATGGACATTTTATTGATGTTTCAAACCAAGTAAAACAACAATTATTACATATTTTTTGTGCACAACAGTTCATTTTTTTAAAGTTGATATGGTTTTCTAAACAAATTGCACATTCATTTTCACCAATAACGTCTTCAAGTTCATGTACACGTTCAAATTTTAAGGTAACAGGATCCCAAAAATCATCAGGTAAATTTACGGGTACAAATAAAACCGAAGGATTTAACAAAAAATCGTAAAGTTCATTTTCAAATTCATTTCTTTCTTGAACTAAACGTTGTATATCTAACGAAGTAGGATCTTCATTAATAATTTCAATGGTTATATTCATTTAATGTAACTTATTTATTTTTTCTTTAAATTTAATCGTAAAATTTTTTGTTTTAAGTTCTTTTTCTTTAAACTCACTAAAATGTTTGTACAACAATTCCATACGTTCGATAGTTTCCATACGTGATTTTATATTTCTTATAAAATCTTCTTGATGTGGTTTTAGTTGTTTTGTTTTTATCAATGAATTATTTAAAAATGTTTTCAATAAATAAACATCGAATATATCAAGTTCTGGTATATTTCCATCTGTTCTTGTATTTATTTTTTTGAGTATACCACAGTTATTAAGATATATATTGTATCTATTATTAATACAACTTGTTCTTATGTTTTTATTTGGTTTACTGGATCTTAAAATAAAACTTGGTATACACATTGCATGTAAACAATGCGCTTCTGGTATAAATGTTTTGCCTGATTCATATGTATCTGAAAAAAGAGTTTCACCTATACTTATTGCCTCTGCAGCTGTTGCAGCTTTATGGATATCTTCAGTGTAATCTAAATAATTTTCATGTACAAGATTTGAAATCATAAATCCATCTGTTTCATGTATTTTAAAAATTGTATCGAGTGATGATTCATTTTCGAATAATAATTCTAAAAATTCAATAATAGTAAGATCAGTATCTTTATAAAATAAATGAGTAAAGGTTTCTATTTTTTGAAATGAGTTTGTTTTTAAAAAGTCTAATGTACGTAAAAGAATGCGTTTATCGCTTTTACATTTTTCAATAAGTTGATTGAGGGTGTATTCTTCAATTTGACAAAATGTTTTTACCCATTTTTTTATAACCAATGGAGGTATTTCATTTATATAACATATTTCGTGTGTTTTTTTGAGTTCACTTAGTTTAGAACCTTTTGAATCTGCAGAAATGATAACAATTGGAGGCATTGTAAAGGGACATTCAAGACCACCTAAAAAAGTTTTTATTTCCTTTTTATTTTCTTGTCGTAAACGTTCGTTACGAAGACAATACAAATTATAAATATCGGAAATACCAAGAATATCAGATTGAGAGTTTTGATATTCATCTATAAGTATAAGTTTGGGCTGTGTTGACGCTCGTTTTACAAAAAAAGAACTAGCTGAATATTCTGCAAAATAAAAAAGATCTTTTAATAAGTCTTTTTTTGTTTTAATAGTATCAGTAATCTTGACTGCATACATCTCAATACCATTTTCTTGGCAAAAACTATGAATAAGTGTTGTTTTACCACATCCAGTTGGGCCAATAATTAATAAATTTTGTAATGAGTCTCGTTTTTTGTACCAATCTTGAAGAATATAACTACAATTTTCTAAACCAACTATGTCTTTTACTGCAATAAAATCATTTTTTGCTATATTTTCTTGTTCAAATTGTCGTTGTTCTGATGAAAATGGATTAAAGTTTATTTCAGGTTTTTTAGAAACCAAACAACTAACAGGTGTATCATTTGGTTTAAAAGCAAGTTTTACCATTACGTATTCTACTGTAGAATAATATAATGCTTTAAATTAAAATGGCAATTGAAAACTTATTAAATAAAGATACTTTATGGAATAAAATAAAAAAGTACATTTATTTAATTGTTTTTTTGTTTGTTTTTCTTATTTTATTAGTTGTTTGTTGTTTAGTTTTAAGTTGCTGTATTTTAGGTAAAATGTGTCAACCAACGATTTTGTAATCAAACGATTTTGTAATCAAACGATTTTGTAATCAAACGATCTTGTAATTTTCTGATTTATAAAATTTACGACGTTTATAATATTGACCTTTAAAAATACTAAATTGATCTACTATGTCTAAAACAAGAGGTTCATTTGCATTCTTTTGACGAAGAATGCGCCCAACAGCTTGTACAACATCTGACTTTGGTGTTGCCAAAATAAGTGTATCTAAATCTGGAACATCAAACCCTTCACCTGATGCTTGATAGGTACCTATAATAACTGAACAACCAACGGTTGTTTCTCTTGATTCCGTTTTCATACCACCAAGATAGACCCCAGCTGAAATGTTATTAAATAAAAGATATTTAAGCAGTAGTTCACAATGTTCTCTCCGATCTGACAAAATTAATATTTTACGTTCAGGGAATTTTTTAACAAGATTTACAATAAGTTCATTACGTTTGGGTTGTTTTGTTAAATTAGTAATCATAGCTGGATTATTTACTTTACCTAGTCGATTAAATTCTTCTGTATATCCAGTTGTATCATTCATTATAAATTGAATACTTGGTTTATTTGTTTCACGTTTTACACTAATTAATAAAGGACCTAAAAACCAATAAAACACCTTGGACAGTCCATCTTTTCGTTCAGGAGTTGCAGAAAGACCTATATTATATCTTGTCTGAACCTTGTAAAAAACACTTGAAAAGGTTCTTGACCCTAAATGATGATTTTCGTCAATCAGAGTTAGACCGTAACTATTAAAAAAACCCTTAGGATAATCACGACTGATAATTGTTTGAATCATTCCAATAGAAATATCAACATTTTCATTTTCTTGACGTTGTTGTCTAATAATACCAATACGAGCATCTGGAAGATATTGTTCAATACGAGCTTTCCATTGTTCTAATAAAAATTCAGCATGAACAATTATTAATGTTTTTACTTTCAATATGCTGATAATATAAAGTGCAACAACTGTCTTTCCAAGACCAGTATCTAAACTAATAATACCTTGATAATCGTTTTTCTGAGCTGCATCAACAGCTTGTTGTTGGATTTCTCTGAGAGTTCCTTGAAAAGTGACGTTTATGGATTCTCCATTGGGTAGTGTTTTTCTTTTTGGTTCTCCATATTTTTCAATTCCATAAAATCTTGGCAAATAAACTTTTGATTTAGATATACGATACACTGGAAATGAACTTTCATTGGTTGGAAAGTTTGGGTTTTCTAAAGGTTTTACAATAAGATCTTTTTTAATATTTTCTAAAAAGTGCGGTGGTAAACTTTTTAAGGGTATAGTATACCCTAATGGTCCAAGTTCGGTTTCCATGAACGTTCTTTTATTTATTATTAAATATAAATGTTTAAGCTGATTAAATATGGAAAATATTTCTAAAGAATTCCAAGATATACTCAGTCAAACTCCATATAATCGTCAAGGAATCGAATTTATTGCAGAAACAATGAAAAAAATACATGCTAATAAAAAGTTATTTAAATACATCTTTGAAAGATGTTATGCTAGCAACCGTAACCCGTTTACAACATTATATCACGAATATGTAGATTATCTTCGTTCAGGATACCAACTTGATAAAGTATTACATTTACTTGCTAATAATTTATTAGAGCGTATATCAGTAGAGAAAGAATGTGGTATATACACTGTTTATTAAATTTATTAAAAATAAAATACCGGATAAATATAACATTTAATGAACGAAACTTCCCAAGAAGATTATTCAAAAAATGGTATGTTAGTAAAAACATGGGGACCACCTGGATGGGTCTTTCTCCATTGTATTGCTCAAAATTATCCCCAAGAACCTACTCAACAACAAAAACGAGATTACCTTGCGTTTTTTAAGAGTGTAGGAGATGTGTTACCATGTCGTTATTGTCGTGAATCTTTCCAACAATACATCAAAGAACCATCAACAAGATTATGTTATTCAGTTATGGAAAGCAGACAAACACTTAGCAGGTGGCTGTATGATATCCATAATAAAGTAAATAAAAAGTTAAGTGTTACAGATATTCCTTCATTTGAACAAGTAACACAGAAATATGAATCATTTCGAAGTAAATGTGGTAATAAATCTCCGGAAATAATTGAAAAAGTCGTGAAAAAGGGATGTACGGACCCTCTGAAAGGGCATCGTAAAAGGTGTGTAATTGAATTTATAGATGTTGATGCAAGTGGAAATCCAATTAAAAACAATTCATTTGGAAGTTCGTCAAAAAAGGAAAAGTTAAAATTAGTTTCCATAAAAAAGTCAAAGGTTTCTGGAAAAAAATATACTGCAACTTTTGAAAAAAATGGAAGACAAAAGGTGATTCATTTTGGTGCAGCTGGTGCAAGTGATTTTACGCGACATAAAGACAGACAACGCCGTAATAGGTATATATTTAGACATCATAAAGATTTAAAAGGTGATCCAGCCCGTGCTGGGTATCTTAGTATGTTTGTTTTATGGAATAAACCAAGTTTAAGTGCTAGTATTGCAGACTATCGTAGGCGTTTAAATATTTATAACAACACAGGTAAGTTTCCAACTAAAATAGCTGGATATAGTTCTCCAGGTAAAAAGAAAAAATATCAATAAAAAATTAATCGTAGCCATAATCATCACCTGCATCATCATAATCATCATAGGTTTCTTCAACATCATATATTTCTTCTGTTTCTTCTATTTCACCAATTTCTACTTCTTCTGTTTCAGTTTCTTGTTCAGATCCATAATCGGAAAGTTCATTTTCAGAAAGTTCAGATTCATTGTCTGAAGTTTCTGATTCATCATCTGATACAACAATAAAACGAGAACTAGACTGTTTTTTCTTGGGCACAACAACAACACGTTTCTTGGGTTTTTCAACAACAACTTGTTTTGGTTCTTCACGTTGTAAAAGAACACGTAAGGGGTTAGGTTTATTTTCATCACTTGGGTGATGTAGTGGAAGATGACTAAGATCAATAATTTTTTTAGAAAAGATACGATCGCGATAATCTTCTAATGATTCATAATGAGAAATACGAAGACTACCAATACTAGGAAAATAAAATACTTTACGAGGTTCTCTACGAAGGCTATTTTTAACTAAAATATTAATTTCATCTAATGTAGAAGTGTGATTAGAAACAAAAACAAATCGAAACAATAATTTTAACTTTTCTTCTAATGCTTGGTCTTTATTTGTTTCATTGCCGGTTTTTTTAATGAGGGTATTCTTTATTTCTTGAAATACAGGCCGAGAATCGTGATAAATACAATAAAAAGTACAAGGTTGTTTTTTAGAAGGAACGGTTTTTTTCTCTTTTGGATCATAATCTACACCAGTATAATTACATTTTGCTATATACTGATTTTTAGAAACATTTGTATAACGAAAAGGATATTTTCCACAATAACATTCTTCTATTTGGAAAAAATCTTTTTTAGTAAGTAAAACAGGGCGTATTTTTTCAGCCATGTTGTAAATTACATACTCATCATTTATTTTTTTAAGTAAAATTATTTTTGTAAAAAAAAGTAAAAACTTTTATTTTAGAAGTTTCATCTTGTTGATCACAATAATTATGGAATCGTGGATATTTCGTAACTTGGGGTACTTTTTTGCTATCTTAGAAGTGTCAAGATAATTATTGCTACGATCACTTTTTAACATTTTAGATTGTTGTTCAAGTGTCATATTTTTCCATGTAAATGTTGGATCTATTGTATCACGATAAATAGCAAGAATCTGATCGTGAGAAATAACACCTGGATTGGTACAATTATATGTACCAGTTTTCTTTTTAAGCATAAGATCAGTAAAAATTGGAAAAAAATCATCAAGAACAGTCATACTATTTGGTATACTACAAATAAAAGGATACTTTGTTATTTTATTAATAAAATTGCGATCATTGGGTTTTGAACTGATAGGCATACGAATACGTAAATTTAAAACGTTAAATTTTTTCATTAAACGATCTGTAAATCCTTTTACAACAGAATATCCAGATCCAAAATAATTTGGAAGTGATTCTTCATTAAATGTTTGTGGTGAATTGGTTTCAAGGCCATCAGAATTAAAAATACAACCTGTTCCAATATAGGTATAATGAATACCTAATTTTTCACAAATTGTTGCTAAATGAATGGGTCCATACAAGTTATCACGTACGTTTTCAACAAGTTTTCCAGGATATTCAAGATAATCAATAGTATTAATAACTTTATTATCAATAGTTCCATGAGTACGACCAGTAAAAGAAATAATATGAGTTGGTTTTACTTTATTTATTTCATTGATTACTGCATCACTATCAATACGTGCTTGTCCTTGAACTACTTCAAGGTTACTTCTAGACATTTCAAGGTATTCAAGATACATGGATCCAATCCAACCACGATGTCCATAAATAAGAATTTTTGGTTTTGATGAAAAAAAACCAAACATTATTTAAAGAACTGTATTTTATACTTTTATTAAAAAATGTCAAACGAAACGAAAACTCACGTTATAATTACACGTTACAATGAGTACATTGATTGGATTCGTTATATAGTAGACTCAGTAGACTTTATATATATTTATAATAAAGGATACAATGAAAATTTTTTTAAACACTTTGATCCAAAAGAATACCCCAACAAGATTATGTTCTTGACACTTCCTAATATAGGAAGAATAGATCATACATTGGTTTACCATATTTTAGAGCATTGGGATGATCTTCCAAGTGTTCTTATAAATTTGCCAGGAAGTGTTATGATGTCTCAAAAGAAAGGCTTTTATTTAAGTAGTATTATGAGACGATTACCTGATTTACGTAAAGTTTATTCTGGATTTTATGGACCACGTTTCCATAAAGTATCTCAAACATTTAATTACAGTATAGACAATTACCAGGCAGAAGGTGTTTGTAACAGAAATGACAATCCATTTATAAAATCAGAATACTATGACTTCCAGGTATGGAAAAAGGCGATTATTGATGAACGTCCAATGCGTTATGTTGCAATGAGAGGTATGTTTTCAGTTGCCAGAGAAAATATAACACACATTGATAAAAGCGTCTTTGAGCGATTAAAAGAGAGTTTATCGGTAGGAGACAATATAGAAAATGGTCATTTTGCAGAACGTATATGGGCGCACCTGTTTCGTCAATACAGTTTTGATTCAATTAAAACAAATGAAAATAAATGCGAAATTATTTCAAATTAAATTTTTTCAGTGATACGATAAACAGCAAATCGAGTTGGGGTTTTAATATCAGGATATCCAATTGATCCACACATATATTGTTTATTGGTTCCAGGTACTATTAGTGGATCTTTTCCATTTTTAAAACATGGATATCCGCAACTTAATTCTTTTCCAGGTGCTTTTTCAACTTCATTGGTATAATTATTTAATTTAGGTGTAAGAGTATAGTTATCTGATTTTGAAAGGTTTGCTTCACTACTTTCACCATAAGCAACTTGACTATCTAATGGAGGTGAATAACTAAGATAAATTGTTCCACGTGTATTTTCATTTAATTTAAAAACGCTAATATAATTGTATCCAGCTAATTTAGCTAACACACCAATTTCGTGTACATTCATTTTGGTGTAATCTTTATTGTATTTATGAATCATACGATATCCAAATTGATCATATCCATTATTTATTACTTGTTGGATAAGATCTTCTGTGTCTTTATTTGCATGTGATTCAGAAATAATAATGCCAGAATCAAGAACATTTGTTTTTGAGAAAGGATTAATCTGCTTTGTAAAAAATTTTTCATCTAAATTTGAAAAACATCCATATGGTTCTAATGAAATGTCTTTAAAGATTTCAGTAAGATCCATCTTGTTGGGTTTTCTAATATTTTGTTTAGATGTATTATTTTTAAATTGGTGGTTTATAACCATAATCAAGTAAACCAAAACAATAATAAAAAAGACTAATGTACCTAAAATATGAAGTGGAACCATTTTATTTCTTACTAACATTTTTTTTCCTTTGTTTTATTTCTTCATTTATATCATAATAAAATAAATTATTTGTACGTGATACGACATCTACAATAAATTTAAAACTTTCAGCTATATCTTGTATATATTTTGCTCCAGTTATAATAATACTACCTGATCTAAAAATAAGTAAACTAACTTGTTTTCCTTTTTCCATTTTACTTGGATATTTTAAATTTATACCAGGATATTTACTAAGAGCACTAAAAGTTGCAGAATATCCTAAACCAACCAGTGTATCTTTAAGAAGTTCTTGTTTTAAACACCATCCATCTGTTTCTTCTTTAATAGGTTTTATTTTAAAATCACTACATATCATCTGTATTTTTACGTTTTCTGCAGCAAGTGATGAAGTATCTTGAACCATCCCAATTATTTCAATAAGCTCTTCTATCATTATATTAATTGTATTTATAGTTTTAATACCTGCAGCTTTTACTTTACCATTTGGAAATATAAAAATACTAACATTTGAAAATACCATTGGTTCAACCGTTCTATCTACAAATGTTAATTTTATGTCAAAACTATTATAAAAAGAATCAGTACCTTTCTTTTTCTTTTCTTTCGATTTTCTAGAACCTGGTTTATAAACAACTGGTAATTTTTCATCGAGTGTATCTTTTAAAAGTTGTAAATTTATTGACTCGTTAAAGGTAAAACAAATTGTCATTGTTGAAACATTTACTGATGTATATTTTACACAATCTGTTGTTTTACCCTGACAATCTCTTTTTAAAATATAATCAAAATTTTTCCATGTCTTATCACAATCACATAAAAAATTAACCTTAGAACAACTTTCACAAATTAAAGACTCCATAACAACACTTGATTGTTTGTTTTTTTCTTTAAGTGGTTAATTCTTTAAGTAAAAAAAATTTGTAAAAAAATTATAAATTTTCAATTGTTTCAGTAAAAAACCCAGGTATCTGTTCTAAAAGATCATGTTTAAATAAACTTACTGTTTGTGTATCGTGTGTTCTTAAATGGTTAAGAACAATTTTTAGTTCATGGAAAGTAGAATTAATAAATGATTCAACTGAACGATAATTTATATTTTCAATAAGAATAGGTTCATGTAAGAAATTAGTAAGTTGGCTTTCAACTATAAAAACGATATAATTTTTTAATTCAGACATTCTCATTTGATACGTTAGTAGTTCATTTTCACGATTCTTTATCCTACGTGCATAATTTTCATCAATCTTTATTTTGTAAGTACTTTTATACTTGATCTCTGGAAAATAAATCTTTACTGAATTGTCTAAACGTTTAAGACACTCATCAGAATATTGTTCACGTGTTAATGGATCTGTTGTATTACCAGTTTTCATTATATATTTAATAATTGAATCATAAGCATAAAATTGACATTTTCCTGAATTTGTACGATAAATAAAACATGGATAATAAACTGGATCAAGTGTTATTGGATCGACAGCTTCTCGATATAACACCTTTCTAAAAACATTTTGTATCTTTTTTACAGCTAAAAAACAATTGTATAAATCAATAAGTTCTTGTTTTTTCAACTTTAAACATTTTATCTTTGCATATTTACATAATCGCTTTAAGACACTTACAGTTATTTTTTCATTTTGTAAAAACATTTATTTTTTACGCTTCGCTATTATTTTAATTTAACAAGATAAGAAATATCCGAATTTACTCTGGCTTTAAGTTTTCCAAATTGAACGAGAGGTCGTTTACATCCACAATCACCAAAATCACTTCTTTTCTTGGGACGAATATTTTGTGCAAAAATTGCCCGACGACGTGTTGTAAGGTTTTTACTCTTTTTTCCTCGATTTATACAAGCTGGTGTTACCTTAGAATACCCTTGTCGTTTACACCAACGTTTAAAACTTCCTACTGTTCCTTTTCGACGTGAACGTTCCATAGCCTCCTGGATAAATCGTTTCTTTCCAAAACGACTAACAGGAGCATTGTAAAATTGTGATAAACACCCAGTTTTAAGACCGATGCTATTAGCTGTACCATTCTTATAAAATGTATCAAAATTTGAATTTGTTGCTCCAAGATTGTTTCCAAATGAATTAATCTTTACACATTTTCGTAATGTAGCATCAAATCGTTCACCATTTGGGCAAACTGCAGTAGCCACATTGCTATATGCTTCTTTTGATGCATCTTTGAGATTTTCAACTGCTTCTTTGCCTTTTTTATACGCCTCTTTGCCTTTGTTTATATTTTTTACTAACGTGTCTCCATGTTTTTTAATAAGTTTACTTGCTGTATTTATATTACCTATTAAACCACCAAACTTTCTTCTACGTCTACCGTATCCACATGTTTGAGGTTCTTTAACATTTCCAAAACCACTTCTTCTTCCAAAATCAAGTTGTTTAAAATATCCTGCTTGTTTTAAAAATTCTGGATGACCTGTTATTTTAGCCACTAATTCTGAACTTTTTAAACCACGTTTTATACCTAAACGCTTAGTTTCATAACAATTACCGCCATCACAATCATAAACAGTTATACTAGCAAAATTTGTAGGTGATGTTCGTACTCTATTTATATCAATTTTAATTATTGTTTCATCTTTACCAATTAAACTAAAAAACTTATTCACGTCATCGACATCTTCATTACTAACTACGTTTCTATTACGATTTCGATTTATATTAACTTTTTGAACAGAAAAAATACCATCGTTTATAAGAATGGCGTACTCTGTAATAGTTAAACCATCGTTATTATTAGTAGTAACTACTATTTTAACTTTGTGTTGTGGTAAATCTTTGAACGCTGAAAATAAATGTTTAAGCATGGACCTTGGGTTTATATTATCCATTATAAACTGACCAAAATGATTTTTTCTTCCAAAACCTTCTTGATTAAGCACTAAATTTGAGTTTTTTAATTCATGTTTTATATTCTTATTACGTATATCATAACAACCATCATGTTGGCAACTAAATATATTAACACTACTATTCATTAAAAACATTGGCCCAGTTTCTAAATCAATCCTTGTTATACTTTGCTTTTTAAGTAATTTAAAAAAGCCATTTACATCATTGACTTCTGGAAGTTGTTCAACAATGTCTTCGCCGTTATCTCCTTCATGAAATTCTTCAATTAAATACTTTCCATTATCAATATCAATATAATACGAAT
>JACCDO011121616.1_pt1 | contig 16056 bp, 11 predicted proteins | sample 7446101 | NCBI WGS metagenome assembly JACCDO01 (sample SAMN15323440, study PRJNA562643) | freshwater metagenome | isolation source: river surface water | place: USA:Blue River Watershed | collected 2017-08-16
TCAAGATGTTATTCTGGCTCTGGATTGACAGCTTTAGGGCTTGTTGGTGGTATAGGTGGAACTTTAGTAAATGGAGTGGGATTTGGTTCTACTAATTCTGGTTATTTTTCCTTTGATGGCACCAATGATTTTATTCCTGTTGGATCATTGGGAACATTTTATAATCAAGGTTCAATAAGTTTTTGGATAAAATTTTCAGATGTTTCTGCAAGTATTAGAAATCCATTTTCAACAAATTATGGCACTGCTAATAATGTAAATGTTTTAAGATTTGAAACAGGTGAAGTTTCTGGTTCTTTACGGGCTTGGTTTGGAAATGATTCAGGAACTTTCAGCGGATTGTATTATTCAAATGTATTAACTAATGTTTGGTACCACATTTTTCTAACTTGGAATCAAAGTAGTACAAATGTTTCTGGCTACACAAATGGAGTTTTTGATAATTCAAACTCATCTTGGTCTAACTGGCCTTCAACTTTTGCTAATATTGGATTAGGTATTGGTTATTCTGGTAGATATTTTAGTGGGAATATTTCTCAAGTTTCAATCTATAACCGAGCTTTATCTGCCCAAGAAGTCAAACAAAATTACAACGCCACTAAAAAGAGATATGGATTATAATGGGAATTGCATATAATACTTCTATAATTTTAGATGGTTTGGTATATGCCCTTGATGCTGGCAATTCAAGATGTTACTCAGGAAGTGGATTTACATTTTATGATTTGCGTTCAGGTATTGCGTCTACCTTGATCAATGGTGTTGGAGTTACAAGCTATAATTCTGGAGCATTTGTATTTGATGGATCAAATGATTATCTAAATCCAAGTTTTCCTGTAAGTAATAATTCTGATTTTTCAATTGCATTTTGGATGAATTATCAAGATGTAACCAGTCCTGATAGAGGGCTTGTTTCAACTTGGGATACTAACTGGAATGGTTTTGGGATAGGAACATACAATGGGCAAATAAGATCTTGGGTAAACGATGGAGCTGGTGGAGGAGTTAATTGGGCAGCTATCGTTACTAACACTTGGAAGTATTATACGCTTACTTATAGCTATTCGATAGGAACTCAATATGCTTACATTGATGGGGTTTACTTAACTAATGAACAATATTCTGACACAGTGACACATTCAAGTTTGCAAGTAGCTAGAGGTGGGCAATCTAATTCGACTCAACTTAATTTTTATCCTAATTTAAAGTGCCAAATTGCCCAACTTTTTATTTATAATAAGAAGTTGTCTAATGTCGAAATAAAGCAAAATTATAATGCTACAAAGAAGAGGTATATGTAATGGGCCTCAAACATCATCCAAGAGTTGTTACAAGTGGATTATTTCTTTATTATGATGCTGCCAATACTAGAAGCTATAGTGGAAGTGGAGTAACAGTTAATAATTTATTTGCTGGCTATGGATGCACTCTTGTTAATGGCCCAACATATTCTTCAAACAATCAAGGTTATTTTTCTTTTGATGGCACTAATGATTATGGACAACTTACTTTGCCAGCACTAACAAATTGGAGTTTTTCATTTTGGATTTACAATCATACAGTGCCTAGTTCTGAAAAACAATTGTTATCAACATCCGGAGATGTTGTTGGCTTGAGCATGATAAGCAGTAAATATAATATATGGAATGGTGCTACTAATCCAAGTACATCGTCTATTGCTCAAAGTACTTGGACAAATGTTGTTTTTATTAATGTAAGTGGAACAGCTAGCACTATTTATATCAATGGAGCACTCGATACAAGATTTGCAACAAGTAACAGCATAAGCTCTGGTTCTGCTCAACTCTTGGCTATACTCTCAACTTCAAGAAACACTCAAGCTTATTTAGGTAATTTTTTAGGATATAACAGAGCATTATCTGCTCAAGAAGTATTGCAAAATTATAATGCCACTAAAAAGAGGTATCTATAATGGGAATTAAAGCTGGACCTAAAGTTGTTAGGGATGGATTAATATTTAATATTGATACTGCTGTTTCGAGAAGTTATAGTGGAAGTGGTAAAACTTTTTACGGTCTTGTAGGTGGAATAGGTGCAACTATTTCAGGAACAATAGGATTTACTTCAATAAATAATGGTTCAATATCATTAAACAATAATAGTCAGGGATATATTTTAGTACCATCACTTACTTGGAGATCAGTTTGTTTATATGTTAAGTACGATTCTACTCAAGGTGGGTCTTATTATTTAATTGATGGCAGAACTGGAGTTGTCAATTCGTATTTTTATTCAGATCCAGGTGGACCAATAGGCTCTGCTTGGTCAAGTTTTTATGTCAATGGTAATCAGACAACTATTGCTAACTCAAATGGTTTAGCCAATACATCTTTATTTCAAAGAGATAAGTGGACACATGTATATCTTGAATTGTCAGGTATAGGTACAGGCGATATTCACATTTTTGGTAGATATTCTAACAATGAAACTTCTTCAGGAAATATTTCTCAAGTTCAAATTTATAATAGAACATTAACAGCTCAAGAAATTAAACAAAATTACAATGCTACAAAGAGGAGGTATGGTCTTTAATGGGCATTGATGTTGGACCTAGTGAAGTTACAAGTGGATTATTACTGTATTTAGATGCTGGTAACACAAAGAGTTTTATTGGCTCAGGAAATACTGCAACTGATATGAGTGGATTTGGAAATTCTGCTACACTTATTAATGGCACAGGATATACAAGTTTATATAATGGAAGTTTTGTTTTTGATGGAACAAATGACACCATACAAATGCAGTTACCTTCAGGTATTGTGACTGGTTCTCAAATTTCAATATCTTTGTGGGCTAAATGGACTACAGTAGGAACAACAACTGCTTCAATCCAAACACTAGTAGATAATCAATATCAAGTTGCTGACAATATAGGTTTTTTTATTCAGGATAGACCTGACTTAGGTAAAGTTTTAGAATGGTCTACTCAACCTAATAATACAATTAACAGAAGAGTTTATAGTACTCAAATTGTTGGAGATGGAAATTGGCATCATATAACTGGCACAAACGATGGAGTATATTCACGTTTGTATGTTGATGGATATGAAACTGGAACTGCTAAAACATCAGCTGGTATTGCAACAACTCAAGACATACTTTGTATTGGTAATTGGGCATATGTTTATAGCTCTCCAAGATACTTAAATGGGAATGTAAGTAATTTCAAGGTTTACAATAGAGCATTATCAGCAACTGAAATATTTCAAAATTATACTGCTACAAAAGGGAGATACAAATAATGGGACTTGATCATTCTCCTTTGATAGTTACTGATGGATTACAAGTTTATATTGACGCTGCAAATGTAAGAAGTTATATCGGATCTGGAACTACAGTATATGACTTAAGCGGATTTGGAAATACATCTGCTCTTACTAATGGACCAACATACAATTCGTCAAATTTAGGTGCTTTTGTATTAGATGGAACAAATGATTATATAAATATAAATTCTCTTTCTAATATTTTATCTAAAACAGCTTACACCAAAATTGCATATTTTTATGTAACAAGTTTTTCTACTGCAAATAATATTATAAGTGGTGGATATTCAGGACAACATGCTTTTTGGTTGCAAGTATCTAATAAATTATATGCTGGACATAATGGCAATTGGTCTACTGTAAGTGGAAACACAACTTTGTCACTAAATACTTGGTATTTTGGTGCTGTGACATATAGTAATTCATCTGGTTGGAAATTGTATTTGAATGGAAGAGAAGACGGGACAAGTTCTGACACAACCACTTTTAATGGAAATCAAGAAATAGTCATAGGGGCATACGGCGCTGGAAATTATTACACAGGCAGAATATCTAATGTTCAAATATACAACAGAGCATTAACTGCGGCAGAAATAGTACAAAATTACAATGCTACTAAAAAAAGGTACGGACTTTAATGGGCATTGATTATAACACAATTATTGTTACTGACGGACTAATATACTGGTATGACACTGCTAATGCAAGGTCTTTCTCTGGATCAGGGAATACACTTTACAGTATTTCCACAGGGTCAGAAATGTCTCTTGTAAATGGTTACACAACTAATGGAAGTGGTGCAGGACTGGCTATTTCTTTGTCCGCAGTAAATGCCTATACATTAACTCAAACAAATCTTTATAGCCAATTTCCAAATTCTTCCACGTCTATGTTTATATGGGCATATTCTGTTGGATCTGGAAATATAGTAAGTGAATTAGGACAAGCAATTAAAGACTCAGGATGGCATGACAGTAACATAGAAATAAATTCTTCTGGAAATGTTTCTATGTCTGTTTGGCACGGAGGCTTAACAAATAGAGTTACTAGTAGCGCTTTGAGTTTCAATACTTGGTATCATTTAGGATGGACTTATGATGGATCAACATTTACTGGATACATAAATGGTAGATCAATAGGAACAACTACATTTACAAGACAAAGGAGTGGCAGTGGATTATATTACACTATTGGCGCTTCAGATGGAACTAATATGGGCACAAATGCTTACTGGAAAGGTATGTTCAGTAATTTTTCAGTTTATAATAGATCTTTATCATCTACAGAAGTTCTTCAGAATTATAATGCCTTAAAAAGAAGATATAGCCTATAGTTTATAGGTTTCTTTCAGTCAACTTTAGAAATATAAAGTTATCTGACTGATGGAGACTGATAAATATGGCTGATTTAAATTTTCCCGCAACACCTGCTGATCAACAGTTATACACTTTTGCTGGCAAAACTTGGAAATACCTAACTGCTGAGGCACGTTGGGCTTTTATCTATGGTGCTGGTTATGGAATAACTTCGCTTAATAATCTTACTAACTCATTACAAACTTTTTCAATCAGTACATCTGGTACTGGTTTTTCAATTATTTCAAGTGGAAATAATCATGAGTTTAGACTTCCTATTGCTGGGTCAGGCTCTACTGGTTTAATTACTACTCTTGCACAGACTATTGCCGGTTCTAAAACATTTACATCAGATCTGTTAATTAATTCTACCACTGATACAACATTTAGAGGTAGTGGTGCTTTAGTTGTTTGGGGTGGTATAGGTGTATCAGGAAACGCTGCCATTGGTGGATCTATCATATTCACCAATGGTTCCAATGCTAATATACTCGCAATAAAAGCTGGAGCTACAGGAGCAAACGTAACATATACCTTGCCAATATCAGCCCCATCAGTTAATCAGGTGTTGGCTGCTACTTCAGTATCAGGCACAAACATTACTTTAGGGTGGGCAACAGACGCTACTGGAGGTCCTGGTGGAATTACATCAATCAACTCTCAAACAGGATCTTCTCAAACAATTACAACTGACAGTAATGGTACAGATTTCGGCATTTCTTCATCATCTGATACTCACACGATAAGTTTACCAAGTGCAAGTGCAACAGCTAGAGGTGTTATAACAACAAGTTCTCAGACAATAGCTGGCGCTAAAACATTTACTTCTAATATTATAGGTAACCTAAGTGGTACAGCTACAACTGCAACTAATATAAATTTAGTAGCAGGAGCTACTAATGCAAGCCACTCAGTTTTATTCTCATTATATTCTTCAGGATCAGGAGTTGCAGTATCTTCAGACTCTCAACTTACTTACAATCCTTCAACAGATATATTAACAGCATCTACTTTTTCTGGCAATCTTACTGGAAATGTAACAGGGAACTCTGCTACTGCTACTACAGCAGCTAATATAAACTTAGTTACTGGAGCTACTAATGCTAGCCATTATATTCATTTTTCATTATATGCTACAGGATCAGGAGTAGCAACTTCTTCAGATTCTCAGCTCACTTATAATCCTTCAACAGATATATTAACAGCCTCTACATTCTCTGGCAATCTTACTGGAAATGTTACAGGCAATTCCGCTACTGCTACTACAGCAGCTAATATAAACTTAGTTACTGGAGCTACTAATGCTAGTCATTCAGTTTTATTCTCATTGTATTCTTCAGGATCAGGAGTTGCAGTTTCATCAGATTCTCAGCTCACTTATAATCCTTCAACAGATATACTAACAGCCTCTACTTTTTCAGGTAACCTTACAGGTAATGTAACTGGGAACTCAGCAACAGCTACTACTGCAGCTAATATAAACTTAGTAGCTGGTTCTACTAATGCAAGTCATTCAGTTTTATTCTCATTATATTCTTCAGGATCAGGAGTTGCTGTATCATCAGATTCTCAACTTACATACAATCCTTCAACTGACGTGTTATCAGCGTCTACTTTCTCTGGTAACTTGACAGGATTTGCTACTACAGCAACTAATATAAACTTAGTAGCAGGAGCTACTAATGCTAGTCATTATATTCATTTTTCTCCAATTGCTACTGGCACTGGAATTGCAACTTCTACTGACTCTCAGCTCACTTATAATCCTTCAACTGATATATTAACAGCATCTACATTTTCTGGAAACCTTACTGGAAATGTAACAGGAAACTCTGCTACTGCTACTACTGCTGCAAATATAAATTTAGTAGCTGGTGCTACTAATGCTAGTCATTCAATTTTATTCTCATTATATTCTTCAGGATCAGGAGTTGCTGTATCATCAGATTCTCAACTTACTTATAATCCTTCAACTGATATACTAACAGCCTCTACTTTTTCAGGAAACCTTACAGGAAACGTGACTGGTAATTCAGCTACTGCAACTACTGCTGCTAATATAAATTTAGTAACTGGAGCTACTAATGCTAGTCATTCAATTTTATTCTCATTATATTCTTCAGGATCAGGAGTTGCTGTATCATCAGATTCTCAACTTACTTACAATCCTTCAACTGATATACTAACAGCCTCTACTTTTTCAGGAAACCTTACTGGAAATGTAACTGGTAATTCAGCTACTGCCACTACAGCTGCTAATATAAACTTAGTTACTGGAGCTACTAATGCTAGCCACTCAGTTTTATTCTCATTATATTCTTCAGGATCAGGAGTTGCAGTATCTTCAGACTCTCAACTTACTTACAATCCTTCAACTGATGTATTATCAGCATCTACTTTCTCTGGTAATCTTACTGGAAACGTAACAGGCAATTCAGCAACTGCTACTACAGCTGCTAATATAAACTTAGTAGCAGGAGCTACTAATGCTAGTCATTATATTCATTTCTCACTATATGCTTCAGGGTCAGGAGTAGCAACTTCTTCAGATACAGATTTGACTTATAATCCTACTTCAAACGCTTTATCAGTTGGGACAGGTCTTGTTACTGCAAACAGTGTTCGTATAGGTAATTCTGCAAGAACAATAGATACTTCTACTGGCAACCTTGTATTAGATTCAAATAGTGGTCAAACAGATATCAATGACAATGTTGTGATTGCTGGAAATCTTACTGTTCAAGGATCTACGATAACAGTTGATTCTGTCACTTCTACATTTGTTGATTCAGTAATAGTTCTTGGATCAGGAATTGGCGCAACTCACTCATCATTAGATAATAACCAAGATAGAGGTATTGAGTTCAGATGGGTAAATGCAGGTACAGCTACAACTGGATTCTTTGGTTTCTCTGATGCAGATGGTAAGTTTAGATTTATTCCTGATGCTTCAATTACATCTCCAAATGTTTATTCAGGAACAGCGGGAACTGCAGTTTTTACCGAAATTGTAACAACTTTAGCTGGAAACGCCGCTGGTGTAGCTGCTACGTATACTACCTTCTGGGGTAATCTTAGAGGTAACGTTACAGGTAACGTCACAGGTACTGCAACTACATCTACGAATGTTCACGTAACAGCTGGCAATACTAATGCAAGCCATTCAGTTTTATTCTCACAAGTTTCTTCAGGATCAGGAGTTGCATTATCTTCTGATTCTCAACTTACTTATAATCCTTCAACAGATATATTAACAGCTTCTACTTTCTCCGGAAACCTTACTGGAAATGTAACAGGTAACTCTGCTACTGCAACTACTTCTGCAAATATAAACTTGGTAGCTGGTGCTAGTAATGCTAGTCATTCAGTTTTGTTCTCATTATATTCTTCAGGATCAGGAGTTGCAGTATCATCAGATTCTCAACTTACTTATAATCCTTCAACTGATATATTGACAGCTTCTACCTTCTCAGGTAACCTTACAGGAAACGTTACAGGTAATTCAGCAACTGCTACTACAGCTGCTAATATAAATTTAGTAGCTGGAGCTACTAATGCTAGTCATTACATTCATTTCTCACTATATGCTTCAGGGTCAGGAGTAGCAACTTCTTCAGATTCTCAACTTACTTATAATCCTTCAACTGATATACTAACAGCCTCTACTTTTTCAGGTAACCTTACTGGAAACGTAACTGGGAACTCAGCTACTGCAACTACAGCAGCTAATATAAACTTAGTAGCTGGTGCTAGTAATGCTAGTCATTCAGTTTTGTTCTCATTGTATTCTTCAGGATCAGGCGTTGCAGTATCTTCAGATTCTCAACTTACTTACAATCCTTCAACTGATGTATTATCAGCTTCTACTTTTTCTGGAAACTTGTCTGGCACTGCAACAACAGCCCAGAATACATACTTAGCTGCGGGTGGTACAGATGCTGATCATTATTTAACTTTCAGTAGATTTGGAACATCTACATCTGGTATTGCTCTTTCAATAACTAACGCTTCATCTGAATTAACATATAATCCAGTATCTAAACAGCTTAAATTGCCATACATCACTGGTACTGCATTTACTGCAACTCATTTTGGTACTTGGGCAGGAAGCACGATAACTTCATTCTATGGAGGAACTGGAAACAGAACATACACTAAAGGTGATCTTTTAGTAGGTGGATTAGGAAACACTCTTATGGTTCTTCCTAAGGGTGCATCTGATAGATATTTACTAAGAGTTGATTCTTCCAATAATAGTGTCGGTTTAGGATGGACAACTTTTGCTGGTACTTTTGTAACTTCAATAGCTCCTGCTGCTAACCTTATTGAAGGCGACCTTTGGTACAAAGTTGATGATGGTTCTTTCAACGTCTACTACATTGATGAAGATAATACTGCTCAATGGGTGGAAATTGTTGGAGGATCTGGTGCTGCATCTGTGGCAGCTGCTGGAAGTGCTAGTGAAGTTCAATTCAATAATAATGGAGTTTTAGATGGAGATGTAGGTCTTACATACTCAACAGCAAATCCTACATTATCTATAAAAGGATTCCCAGTTGATGCACTGACTGGATGTGCTTTACAACTCCTCGGCCCAGGTAAAACCCAAGTCGTTACTACAGGTACCTTCATTGGCATAAATTCAGCAAACGCTTATGCTGGTAATTTTTTACAGATTCAAAATAATGATACTTTAAAGTTCCAAGTTGCTAGTGATGGAGCTACTTATATAGCAAATTTAACATCTAACGGAACAGTTTATTCAAACTCAGGCTATCTTACTAATACCAACCCATCTGATCAAAACTTAAAACAAAATATTCAAGCTATGATTGGTGGAACTGTACTAGTAAATGAATTAAATCCAGTATCATTCGAATGGAAATCTGAAGTAAATGGTACAGGTACTAAATATGGATTTATTGCTCAAGAAGTTCAGCAAGTAATCCCAGAAATAGTAAGTACAGATTCAACTGGAACTCTTGGTCTTGATACTGTTTCTATGATTCCTTTCCTTGTAAAAGCAATTAAAGAACAACAAGAAGTAATCAATACTTTGAAAGCTGAAATTCAAAACATCAAGAGTGAGCTTGGAATCTAAATGTCAGATCTAAATTTTCCATCAGGACCATTAACAAACGATTTATACTCTTCAGGGGGTAAAACTTGGATTTGGGATGGTATAAGATGGAAAAACCATTCATTGATATACTCGCTTGGAGGCGGAACTGGTTTCGCCTCCTATAGCGTTGGTGATTTATTAGTGGGTGGTGGTACTGCTTTATCAAGATTCAGTGTGGGTTCAAGTAACTCAATGTATCTTAAAGTAGATAATACTTCGTCAGTTGGAGTTACTTGGTTCTCACCAATAAATAACGGTTTACAACATGATGTTGCTTATTTTAGGCAAGCTGGTAATGGTTTAACTGGTACAAAAGGGTTTTTTACTTATTACGATGTCAGTGGATTAGAAAGTGTTGCTATAAAATCTAATTATAGTTTTGCATTCAGTGTTAAGAACACTTCTGACAATAATAAATTCATAGTTGATGTTCAGAACGGTAGAACTATATTTACTGGATCAAGTGCTGATCATGAAATAAGAGTATTCAACGCTAATGAGTCTGCTTATTTTGGACTAAAAGCTAATTCAACAGGAACTCGCACATATATACTTCCTCCAGGCGGTCCAGCTACAGGTACATCAGTCTTACAATCTGATGACAATGGCAATATGCTTTGGGTTCCTATGGTTTCTAGTGGGTTGTCTAATGCAGTCACATCGATAAATAGTCAAACAGGTCCTGCAATCACTCTGCAAACTGGAACTTCAGGTACAGATTTTGTCATTTCTGCTGGAGCAAATACAATAACTTTTGATCTTCCAAATGCTGGTTCATCAGCTAGAGGTTTGGTATCTACAGGATCCCAAACTATTGCGGGAACTAAAACATTCTCATCATCTATTGTAGGCAATTTATCAGGATACGCTTCTACATCAACAAATAGTCACATTAGAGAAGGAAATGAAGACTCAAGTCATTATGTAGTGTTTAGTCCTTATGGGAACTCAACTTCTGGCGTTGGTTTATCAATTTCAAATAGTGCAACTAAACTAGTTTATAATCCAAGCACAAATGTATTAACAGTAGGTTCAGTTATTGGAAATCTAACTGGAACTGCTACTACTTCAAGAAACAGCAATTTAGCTGAAGCAACACACAACGATAACCATTATGTAGTATTCAGCTTATATCCAACATCTACAGCAGGTATTGCATTATCAACATCAAATAGTATATCTAAACTTGCATACAATCCAAGTAGCAATGTTCTGACAGTTGGGTCAGTAAGTGGTAATGTAACTGGAGATCTTACTGGTACTGTTCTTACAGCTTCACAAACTAATATTACAGCTTTGGGAACTATCACAACTGGGACTTGGAATGCTACTACAATTTCCACTACAAAAGGTGGTACAGGACTAAACCTATCATCATCTTCAGGATTAATAAAGTTTAATACTGGCACTGCAACTGTTGTCGAATATCCTACAGCTGCAAGTATTGGTTCTTCTTTCCTAACAGCTGATTCAAATGGAAATGTATATTGGACACCTGTGACAAGTGGAGCTTCATCTTCAGGATTAGCTACAAGTATTTTAGTTAATGAAGCTGGAAATAGAAATGTTTTCCATTCTATTTTAATGACACCTGAAGTTGTGTCATCAGGAACAGCATTATCAGTAGATTCTCTTATATCATATAATACTTCTACTGAAACTCTTTACACATCAGGCTTAGCAGTCACATTAGTAGGGACTGCAGTTTCATATTGGGTAGGACCAGCTTTATTTGCTGGAGGCATTGGTGTTTCTGACAACATAACAGCCTTAAATAAAATTGGTGTTGGAGTATCTGCAAATAATGTCACTAGATCAGAAATGTATGCTTCTGGTACTGATATTGGATTCAGAATATATGAATCTACAAATGCAAATCCTAGAGTAATATTGTCAAGGAATGCATTAGGATCAAATCAACCTGCCTTAATTTTCACTAATACATCAAGTACTCCAGCATCTACTGGAGGAGGCGTAGGAGTTCAAGATGCTTCATCAACATCCTCATTAGCAGTATGGACATCAAATGGATCAACTCTTCAAACAAGAATTCTAGTATTGGGAGGAAGTTCTAATCTTACAACTAATACAGTTGTTTTCGGTGGTAATACATCAGGCACTGCTACTACATCTTTGATAAGAGGTATTGATGCAACTGGATCCAATATAGATGCTGGAGAAATAGCAATACAGGCAGGCAGATCTACGGGTACAGGTTCTGTTGGAGGAATAAGATTTTCAGTTGCTTCACCAGGATCTTCAGGTTCAGCAGTTAATCTTGGAGCATCAATTGCAAGAATAACTGGAACTGGTATCTCAATAAATGTTCAAACAGCGTCTACAAGTCTTATCACTGGATCATTTGTTACTTTAGGTGGGGCTGGAATTGGATTATCATTAAACTTAGGGCGCGGCTTAAATTTCTGGAATGATACAAATTATGTAGGATTTAAATTTGCAGGGACTTCTACTACTACATACACTCTTCCATCAAGCACACCAGAAACAGGTACTGGTATTTCTGCTTTAGTTTCTACACATCAAGGAATAATGAGATGGGTTGGACTTCCTGTACCTGGAGGTAGTAATTTACAAATTCAATATAACAATAGTGGAGTCCTTGATGGTGTTCCAGGTTTAGAAAAAGGATCTACAAGCTCAGATCCTGTAGTTACATCTACTTCGCAAACCAATACATCTTCTCCATTAAAGTTGGTAGGTGCAGCTTCTCAATCTGCAAATTTACTTACAGTTGCATCAAATACAGCTGATCAAGTAACAATAGATAATGCTGGGAATTTAAGTCTAAGAGATAAAAATGAACTAAGACTTTATAACGATGCAGATAATAAATATTCTGGATTTTATTTTGATGGAACTGCAGACGCTTTATATAAACTTCCTGATGCTTACCCTGGACTTGCTACATCAACATTAGTTTGTGATAGCACTGGTACTATGAGTTGGATAAGACCTAAAAGATCTTATGTGTTAAGTTTTGGCGCTGGTTTTACTCCGACAGCAAATGCAGCAGATACAGTTCAATTAAACATTCCTTATGCACCAGATGGAACTTCTTTAAATTATATAGTAAAGAGAATCTCATATAGAAATGAGACTACTTCTGGAGGAACTGGATTATCATTCTATATACAAAGACATACTGCTGGGGATGTTGGTTGGGCTACAGCAAACACTATTACAGCTGGGTCAGGAGCATCATTCTTAGTTGGTTCAGGAACATATCAAACAGACTTTACTACTATAAACTCAAGCTCAGGAACTCATGGATTAGTAGCATCTGGAAATTATATAAGATTGTATTTTACTATTGTAGGGACAGCTGCAAATGTTAGTTTGTCACTACTTATGGAAGAGCAATAAATTTAGTTATCAGGATTGTTTTTAGCAACATATACAGCTCTTCTTCTTGTAGAGCCTCCACCACCAGATGTGTAATCTTGAGAAATTGTGAAAGAAGCTGCAATATAGTCACAAGTTATTGCTGAACTTGTTGCACCCCTAAATCTTACAGAAATGCCATCTAAAGAAAATACATTAGTTAATGTTAATCCCCAATATGTATTGTCTCCACTCCAAGTTTGAGTTTGACTTCCTCCGCCAGAATTGAGGCTGTAAGTTTTCGTAGTTATCAAGTTTCCATCTTGATATAACTCCATACTTCCAGTGCCAGTAGCAATACAAGATGTTTCAACTGTAACAGTTAAGTCAGTTAAAGTGGGATTACCTGTTGCAGTTTCACCTTCTGCTGGTGGCCCAACCAACCAGTTAACATTTGGACTTGATGCTACAAGATATTGTGTTGTTCCAGCAGACGTAGCCACAGATGCATCGTTAGCTAAAATATTTCCTTCGTTAGTCCAGTTTGTACCTGATCCTGTCTTAGAAGCAGTTTGAAATGCTGAAGCTGTCCTTGTGTATGTTGGCATATTATAATCTTCTTATAGGTTATATGTACAAGATTTCTAGTATAAGTAGATATTCCCTTTTTTGACAAATTTTATGAGTGTTTTTGTAAATCCCAACATAGTTTTAGAAAATCTTGTTTTTTATATCGATCCTTCCAATAAAAAATCATATTCAGGAAGTGGATTAACTGTCAATAATCTAATAACTTCAGGATTTGCTGGAACTTTAGTAAATGGCGCAACTATAGAATCAGCATTAAGAAAAACATTTATTTTTGATGGTACTAACGATTATTTAACTGCTCAAATTCCTAATAATATAGGAGTTGGATCTTCAGTTTCTATTGGAATGTGGGCTAAATGGCTTACTGTAGGTTCAAACTCTTCCACAATTCAAGTTTTATTAGATAATGATTTTAGCACTAATGGATTTATTATTAGAGATATGCCTAGTAGATCTGGAGCTATAGAATGGATTGCAAATTTCCCAGGTTTTGCTGTCACTGCCCCTGGAGTTGGCAATAATCAATGGCACTATATTGTTGCTACAAATGACAGAGTAAATTCAAGAATATATATTGATGGAATTGAATCTGGAATAGCAAAATCATCAGCAGGTTTGGGGCTTACTCAATCAGTCTTAACTTTTGGTAGACAAAACTTAACGACTAATAGATATTACAGCGGAAGCATATCAAACACTCATATTTATAATAGAGCGTTAAATGATAATGAAATCAAACAAAATTATTATGCCTTAAAAACTAAGTTTTATCCTATGCCATATTATGCTACTGATGGCTTAGTTGTGCATTATGATTTTTCAAATTATTCAACTTATCCAGGTACAGGATCAGTTGTATACGACTTAACTGAATATGGTAATGATGGAGTATTAGTAAATAACCCAGCATATTCACTCACATATTCTGGAAACTTCTATTTTGATGGCACTGATGATTATATTAGAATAAATAAAAATACAAGCACCACAATCACACAATATATAAGTTTTGAAGTTTGGTTTACAAAAGCTCCATATATTGATGGTTTCTTGTGCTTAGTAGGGTCTCAAATTGGTTCTACTGCTGACAATAGTTACATTATGTGGTTCAACTATGAGGGATTCAGAGCAGGAGCAAAATATCAAGATTCTTGGATTGGAGATTTAGCTCTTAATTACACAGATACTATATCCAATGACACTTGGTATCACGCTGTTTACACTTACGATGGAGCTGTACAAAAAATGTACCTTAATGGCTCCGTAGTTGAACAGTCAGGAGCAGCAGGAACAATATTATACGATCCTGCTAACTTGTATATCACATTAGGAGCTGATTGTGAAGTTGCTCTTAATGGTGGAATTATGGGCTATCACAAAGGCAGAATTGGCTTATTCAGACTTTACAATAAAGCACTTTCACAACAAGAAGTCTTAAATAATTACGATGATAGCAAAAGTAGATTCGGATATTAGCAATAATTTTGCTTTACTTTAGAGAATATTTAATATGACTCACAATTCCTGAGATATTTTATGGCAGCACTAAACTTTCCCACATCCCCATCCACAAACCAAATTTTTACAGACAATGGAAAAACTTGGAAATATGACGGCACTGCTTGGAGAACATTAAATGTAGCCACTATAGCAAATGGTGGTACTGGCCTTACAAATATCACTTCTGGAAATTCTTTTCTCTCATCAAATTCTGCTGGAACTGCACTAACTTATAGAAATTTTGTTGCAGGAACAGGAATTTCATTTTCAATAAGTGCGAGTTCAGTAACATTTAGTTCCGTTAGTACAGGTTTTGTTTCAGGATCAGGAACTTCAGCATATGTACCTTTATGGACATCTGGAGGAACAGCATTAACAAACTCTGTAATGTCTCAAACTGGAGATATTGTTATTGTAAGTGGAAGTATCAAGGCTTTAACTAAAAGCTTCAAAATTCCACATCCTCTAGATCCTGAAAACAAATATTTAGAGCACGGATCTCTCGAAGGCCCAGAACACGGAATATATCAAAGAGGAAGAGCATCAGGATATGACAAGGTTGATGTTGCCTTGCCTGATTATTTCCACGCATTATCGGAATCTGATATTTCTGTGATTATTACGCCTAGAGTTCCTTGTGGTTTATATGTATCAGAAAGTACTTCTTTTAGTTTTTCAGTAAAAAGGATAAATAAGAAATTTTACCGTAAAGAATACATTGAATTCGACTATTTTGTAGTTGGGGAAAGAAAAGATATTAAATTAATTGTTGAGCAAACTCGTTAGATGGAGACACAATAATGGCAGATAATAATAATCCACAAGATTTCGCAGAAAAGGTTTTACTTTCTCTCAAAAA
>JACCDO010345916.1_pt1 | contig 16053 bp, 15 predicted proteins | sample 7446101 | NCBI WGS metagenome assembly JACCDO01 (sample SAMN15323440, study PRJNA562643) | freshwater metagenome | isolation source: river surface water | place: USA:Blue River Watershed | collected 2017-08-16
ATATTGAATATAAATTGTCTGATTATCATTCGGAGATTGATTTGCTGTGATTGTCGACATCTATTAATTAAATGTATTTCTTCTCTTCAGATTTAATTAGATTAGTAAGATTATTTCGTATTTTTGTTAATTCATTAGGAATAACAAAAGATTCATCATTAATAGATTTATCTAAGTAATAATTCTTTGATACAGAACAAAAATTAAGTAATTCATCTTTTTGTAAATTAGGAATACTATTTTTTGCCTTAAGTATCATATTATAATAAGAAAGTTCACTATAGCATGAAACAGGTATAGTAGAAATTGTTTCTTTTCTTTGTGTAATTGTTTTTGGCACAGTTCTAGTTTTACTGCCTGGCACAAGTTGTTGTATTCTTTGAGTAATTGTAGTGATTGTTTTTTTAGTTCCAACATAGGAACAAGAATGAAGAATATTTCCATTTCCTAAATTTACAATTTGTGCAGGTTTTCCAGTTCCAGGACATTTATAATTTTCTGCTACACGAACATTGTAACAACTATTCGCATTTTCATAATTTTCTGCGGATGTTGGATAAATATAACATTTTTTAGCATTGGGGTCAATCGTATTTTTTCCATCAGAAGTTCTCATGGAGGCTGAACAACCTTTTTTAGGAAGTTCATTGCGTTTTCGACTTGGATTTTCAGTATCCTCATAGTAGCGTGGAAGTGATTTTGGACAAAATTGTAAAGCCTTATCCTGTAAAGATTTTCGTAAAAGAGTTTGACATGATGGATAATCCGTTGATGTAGATAAGGCACAAACTGTATTTCCATTACAAGTATTACTTACAATATCACCATTACAGCAATTTGTTATTCCATCTTTAGTATAACCTGTTGTTCCAGCCGGACAACTTTGAAGTGTAATATCACTCATTAAAATATCAGATTGACTTGAAGGTGCTGTAGTATCAACAAAAGTTTCTTTTATAGAATTGGTTCTTGAATAAATCATTCCTATAAAAACACTTGTTCCTAGAATTAAAAAACTAACAAGAAGTGTTTGAGGCAAGTCTGATGTGTTCATCATTACTAGTGAAATGATATATTATTTCTGTGTAAATTGATTTTAGTTGTATACATTTTTTAGTATAAACTTCTTATTATATAATCCACAAGTAGAAGAACTCCATATACTATACCTCCTAATGCAGCCATTAAGAACATACCAAGTAATGTAAAAGAAACTTTTGGATTTCTTTCAAATACTTTCCAAATATTACCAAATCCTATAAAAAATAAGAGTCCAATAAAAAGAATAGTAAGTAATACACTAAAAAAAATGATAAGATTTGTTTGTGTTTTAGCACTATAAGGTTGTGAAGAAACTTGTCCTGAGGCTAAAATATCACCTTTAACTTCATCTGAAATTTTTTTAAGATTTGTTGCATCATTTGTTACGTCAACACCAATATTACCATTTTTATCAACATTTTGTAAAATATCTAATGGAACACAACGATAATCTTGAATATTGATGACATCAGGCATCTTTCCTAGTAAATACCAGGGAAATAGATAGGACCATCATATTGATACATGGTTACTTTGCCCTGTTTTCCATTTCCCTGTAATCGTACATCTTCACCGCTGAAAATTTCCTCACATCCGACGGAATCTTGGCAATCCCTACCTTTGTAGAGTAACGGAATAGGCACTGGATTATATGTGTCAGAACGAGTATAATAATTGAATCTATCACTTCGAGTGGCAGTCTTGCGTCCATAGAGCGGTAACTGTTGACCATCCTCTAATGTTACTAATCCGTAGGACTGATATTTTTCAGGAACTCCTTGTGTCGCATAATTAAAAGGAGGTGCTACAGCCCCAACAATAGGATTAACTAGACCTCTTGTAATTCCTTCCGTATCTACAGGAGCATTCCAGAAACGTTCAGGGCGTGGTGCTATAGAATATCGGTCATCTCCAGGTGCTACATTTACTTGAACTGGTGGCGAACTTGGGGCTTTTCTATAGATAATTTCTTGGAGTGGACTTTGTGAATGTTGAGGCCACGTAAAAATAAAAAAGACTATCGCAAGTAATAATAAACCAAGCAATATCACTCCTGGTGTTATACAAAAAACACCGGGCGGACATTTGGAGGTGGTTCCACTACGAAATACCATTCTATATTGAGTTTATATCTAAGCTTGTCCTACTGAAGAAGGGGCTGAATTAGGACCAAACATCTGTTGGAAGGTTTCTAATAATTGTTTACCATCAGCCATCATAGGCTTCATAGTTCCTAACATGCTCATAAGTGATTTCTGAGTATCAATTAATTTTTGAGTATCTTCAGACATTTGCTTGACTTGGTCAGGTTTCAACGCATTCAATGCATTTAAGACAGTTGTTCCTTGGTCAATGTGAAATCCACCTTTCAAATCACGAGGGATTTCTCCAAGTTTAAAAAGACCATCAGGCATTTGAGTACCTTGGAAATTCTGTTTTGTAATTTGTGCCACATTATTGGCAACATTTTGACCTAGATTTGCATTCACTTGTGTAGTTCCAGAACCTGTAGCAAGGGCCGCTTCTACCGCATTGGTTTGTGTAGCCGTTCCTGTATTGGAGGCAGGCATAGGAGCAGTTGTGCTAACAGGGGCAGGATTGCTTTGAGGGGCTACAGCAGCAGCCTCATTCTGTGTAGCAGTCTGTGTAGGAGTAGTATTTGCTGAAGATTCAGGAGCATTATTAGTGGAAGTTTGCCCAGTATTCTCAGCCGTTTGCATTTCACTTACATTTTGGAATCCTTCCACATAATCACTGGCTAAGACTCCCATAGGACCAGGCTCAGAAGGTCTATTTCTATCAATCTTAGCAACACGACGTGCTATAATTTCAGCAGAATCTTGAGAAGGGGCTTCCTCAGTTGTAATTACACCTTCACCTTGAAATCCTTCTTTTGTTTTAACAACAATGGTTTGTTTTCCATATCCACTTTGACTAATAATAACAGCAAGAACACCAGAAATTACTGTAGCAATTACTGCGGCATCATAGGATTCTAATGCGCCAAAAACAATTAATCCAATCGCTAAGGATAAAAGATAAAATGCAAAAGGTACAGAGAAAGCACCGTAAATAATATAAATGACGAGAATTAAGGTATATAAGTTATCCATCATAGAGTTTTTGCTAGTGAAATCTTTTAAGAAATCTTTTGCGGATGCGAGATCTACCTTCATCTATCTACCTATGACTGAAGAAGTGGTGCCACAACTCGTTGAAGAACCCAAAATAATGCGCCACCTATAGCAGATTTTGCTGCCAACCCTAATGTCGTCAAGGAACCTGTCGGAAGAACTAAACTCGGTAAATAATGGGCAAATAACATATTAATAGCAGGTAAGGACAAAACAAAGAAAATAAGTGCTACTAATATAGGGGTCTTGGCTTCATCAATAACTTTCGCATAAAAATTCTTTTTAGGAGAATCAAATGCATATTCACTCGGAGCACCTGTTGTGCCAGTTTGGAATTGTTGGCCTTGATAAAGAGCCGCATCGGAAGGACGATTCATGCCCACCATCGCCGCTGCGAAATCAGCAGGAGAAGGATGTTCATTACCAATCATATGGGCTTGAGGAATTCTTGGGTCTGCTGCTTGAGCATATGTTGTAGTTCCTTGAGGAACCGGAGAACCTTGGTTAGCAGGAAGCGGTGGGGGTGGCGCGGACATACCTCTACCAGGCATTTGAACAGGATTTCCACCAGAATTTCCGTTGATATCTGCTAGAATTTTTTGAACTAAATCACTATCACCATCACCACTAGGAGCACGATTATCTAAATCGCTTAATAAAGTTCCTGCGCTTGACATACTGTTTGGTTTTTGAAAAAAAGAAAATATCTCTTTCCTCACACAATTTGTAAAAATTTGACGTTTTAGATCCGGTACCTTAAACCTTAGCAAAATGTGTGAACAAGAAAAAAAAGACTTAGAAATCTTACTTACAGAGGCCATAAATCAATCACAAATTTTTAAACAAAAAGATCATCCAGTTTTAGTCAGTCTTCATACTGGAATTCAAAAAGCAGAAAAACGGCTACAAACTTGTGAATATAATAAATGTATGTCACAATTTTATGATATGAATCCTGTTACAGTCGCATTACCTATGAGCACAAAACGATTAAATCTTTATACAACAAAACAGCAATTTGATAAATTTCTTGAATGTATGTCGTTGAATTAAAAACTTCTAGAACCACATTTGCTTGTTTCAAATGCCTCAATTACACCTTGTTTAGGACAGTCTATACTATATGTCTTAAACTTATAGCATTTAGAACCAATTTTATATGTCTTTTTTTGAAGTTCATCAGGAGGAGGGGCTTTTATAATTTGACACTCAGTACCTTTACATAATGGACGAAATAATGACATAATTGCGACACCTATGATAAAACTGAAAAAAAAGTGAAATTGAGGAGTTTCAAAGAACTTAAACATTTCTTCTTCTGTTTTACTTGCCCAAATTAGAATGTTCGACTACTTTGAATGGAAGCCTTTTTTAATGGGACTCGCCGCAGGCGTCCTTCTTATTCTTTTTTTTAGACCTCAAAAAGATACCATTTATAAATATCCTCACCCTCAAACTGTCCAACAATTAGTTTATAAAGATAAAAATGGTTCTTGCTATAAATATAATGTGAATGAAGTAAATTGTGATGAAAACGAATCTACATTAACAGATTATCCTATTCAATAAGAGTATTACCCGGACATTTGAAAATTGACTTTACGATGAGTATTAATTATAGCAGCCTTCTTAGCCTTTTCTTGTTCTTCTTGTGTAATTGTGCTACGTTCAGCAGGAGTCTCACTTGAAACAGGTTTTTTACCTTCTGCTGCTAATTCACGAATATGCGTTCTCGCAGCCATTAAGGCTTGACCCCACATGTTTTGACCTCGCCAACGACGATTGTTTTGTAAATATGGATTTTCTGCTTCAAGTCCTGCGCTAAAATATGTGTCATTTGAATTGGCATATACTAAATATTCATCACCAGATTTCAATAAGGCTTCCTCAAAATCAATATGTTGAGCAGCGATAATTTCTACAATTTCTTGTAAAAGTGAAAGTGGGAAAACTTCTTTCATTTCCACTTTTATTCCATCACCCTCCTGTTTTTCAATCAAATCCAATAATTTCTTTTCAAGGTCACGTAATGTCCGAATACTTCGAGTGCCTAATAATTGAATTCCTGGTTTTTCTCCAGGTTGAACATCTTTTTCTGTGCGAAGGACTGGAATATTATTTTCTTTGGCAGCCTCACCCAATATAGCAGCATAGGCTGTAAAAAAAGAGATTTTACCATTCAAAATATCCATAGGCCAGTGAAGTCCAAGAATAGATTGGTCATCAATAATTTTAAAGGCACCCATTCCACCACCCAACATTCCTCTGGATTCGGCATCAAGAGCGGCTTGTTCAGCAGGTGTAATTTCCTTGACTAAATCTTCAAATAAATAAGGAGATTGTTTATATTCATAGACACGCCAATTAAAACGACGTTTTTCATAACGATTATTTAACAAATATCGACGAATTTCTGGGTCATCAACTACGTGAATCCAACGTAGTGGAGATACTAAACTGGCCAATTTACTTTCTTCTTTACCAACTCGAAGATTTGCACTTATTACAGATTTATCAGTGATTTGACCTGCGTGAAATTCATCAAGACTACGACGTAAAATATCACGAGCCTCTTCAACAACTTTAAGTTGGGCGGCTATTTCTTCTTTTCGTTTGTCTTCAAGTTCAACAAATTCTTCAGTATTGACTGGACGATATTTGGGTATTTCAAAAATTCTTTCCGGAAGATCCTCTTTTAGTGTTTGATAGGGAGGACAATAAGCATCCCCTTCCGCAGTAAAAACAAACTTGTGAGGTGCTTTTTCACGTGCACGATAAAACCCTGCTAAGGAGGTGGGTTGGCGATATTGACGTTCTCTCTTTTTGGGCATTCCACCGTTTCTATTCAGTTCTTTTTTTCAATTACACGACAGAATGAACGACCCTAAAGATACAAAAAAAGCGACTGGTATTTCTATGACCTTACGATTAGGATTGGCTGCTTTTTTAGCAGGTGTAGTCACATTTATTGTAATTTTAGTCTATGTAACAAAAATTTCTATACATTTTAATCCGTCTATGCTTTCCTATGTATTTATACCCACATTTACATACATTGTTGGTATAATTATCAATACAGTTCTTCAAAATAATGCGTGTGGAAAAATTGATATTGTTCGAGTTGCCACAAGTAACTTATTTAATTTTGTAGTTCCACTTGTCACTATTGGACTTGTAAATTTTATTCCTTTTCTTAAATCTCCTATTGAATCAATCTTTCCATTTTCATTTGATTTCACACTCAAATCACAATTAGCAGTTGCCTTTTGGTTATTTTGGGCTATTCTTTATTCTCAAGTATTTGCGTCAGGATTTATAAGTATTTGTTAATTACTTGGTCCTTCCCCAATAAAAACATATTTAGGAACACCCTCTACAGCAGAACGTTCTGTATTTAACATATAATAGCCTGGTTTCAAATCTGGTGCTGTATTTACCTGTCGTTTATTATAATGTTCAGGAACTGACTTATAAGGAAGTGTTGTAGGAATAATACCAACAAACGATAATGTTTGTACAATAAAAAAACTTACAACTGCCCAAACTATAGTAAACATCCAAAAAGGAAAGGGTGTTGATGTGTTAGGATTACCTCCTACTGCGAATTCTTTCCAACCACCTTCTTCTGTAAACATAAAAGACGGTTTTAACGCTAGGATTATAGCAATTCCCAAGAGATAAAGTAAACCACTAATGAGGAGTATCCGCATTCTGCTTTACTTGTGAAAAATTATTACTTTTTTATACTAACACTTTTGCTTTATTAATCTTCTGTATGCTGGGTTACTTCATATCCATCTTCTGCGCCAGTATTCGCAAAGCCAAGTGCATTTACATTGCGGCCTGGTAAATAAGGTGCGGCATCGGGACCCAAATCAGGACGTTGTATCCATCTTGAAGAACCTGCCTCTGCTGCGTCTTCTCTTTCTTTATCATACATATCTTTATCATAAGCATAAACACCTTTATCTGCTCCACGAGCCCATTCACCCATTCCTAATGCTTTTTGTCGTAATTCTACACCTCGTAATTCTTTACTCATTCGCAATAAACGATTACGAATACGATTTTTATCTTCTTCTGCTCTTTTGGTAATCATTTCACGAATACGATCATCAGTATATTTCATCTTTTCAAACTCATAATCTTGAATACATTTTGATAATGCAACAAGTGATTTCTGTAATAAATCTGTGTAATCACTTAATTTTTCAACCGTTACACCTTTTGGAATACGATTCAAATCACAAAACTCATAGAAAGTTCCAAATATAAATGCACGAATAATATATTGTAACATCGATTGACTCGCACGACGAATTGTCATTTTTCGCAAATTAGGTAAAATATGTTTCTGAAAAATAGCCAATCGTTTGACAAACTCTTGTGCACGCGCTTCAATTAAAACACTATCAAATAATCTATCAAAATATTCTTGAAGACGTGTATGGTCTTTTAAAAAGGATACAATATCATTTGAATGTGCATCGGATAACTTATAATGATCAGGAACTTCTAATCCAGCACGATTAAACTTATTTAAGGCTCGAGAAAAGGGTGTAATAAAATAGGTTATAAGACTGGATTGAACTTCATAGGGTTCAGATTTACAAAGTGAAATTAAAATATTTACATTAGATTTACCGATTCGACTTGCTAAAGCACCTTCATGTAAACGACTTTGTTCTAATAATGGTTTCCAAGCATTAATTTGTTCATCTTGAGGTGCGTCAGCAGGTAAACTTGTAAGATTTTCTAAACAAGAACGAAATACATTTCTCCAAGTATCATAAGGAGCAGGATTAATATTTAACATTTCAATATCAAACTTATCTTGAGAAATAGGAGTTTTCACTGTAGGTTTAGGAATACTATTTCGGTTATGTGCTGCGTCTAAGACTTCTTGGAATGTAGCAGAATCTACAACAATTCCTTGTTTTCGTAATGCGATTACATTATCATCTTCTTTATCTTCTGAACCTTTATCTTTAGTATCAAGATATGGATTTGTAGCAAATTGAAATTGACAATAGGGACAATAATTCATCATATTGACTTCGTGAGGTAATCCCATTCGTGGTCCACGAAAACAGATTTTTAAGAAAACACGAGCATAGGCTTGTTCAGGTGCATCAGGTAAAATAAGTGATAATTCAGGTGCCTTAAAGGAAGTAAATATACGTGTTCCTTTGGAACCAGTAGGCATTGTAGCGGTTTCAGAAACTGTTAGTCCTTTTTCTTTCCAATACGAACCAGGTTTATCAATATCTACAAAACAACAAGTTGTTGTCGTTTGAGCAGAACCATCTATTATTTTTACATCTTTTTGAATGACTGAACTCGAACGTATTATCCATTCATCCGCCTTTTCAGCAGGTTTTGCGGCTTCTTTTACAATTTCTTCTTCAGTTGCTTTATTGGGAATGAAAGGAAGAGGTAAAAACTCTTCAGGTAATTTTTCAATAAAGGTTTGACTTTCTTCAGATATAATTGTATTTAAATACAGTGTTTTTGAAACTAATTCTTGTTGAATTGTAGAATCAATAGTAACAGCATCTAAAATATTTTCAAGATATTTAAGAATTAAATTCGCACGTTTTTTCTCATTTGCCTCCTTTAAAAATCCAGTTAAATTATAAGGAACTTGTTCTCGTTGAATACTAGCAACTGCACAGGCAATATATTCCATAGCACGTTTATCCTCACGAGGTCCACGAGGAAATCCTTTAAAAGTTGCCTCACAATTTGGAAGAGAAGAACGAACTAAATAATCAGGAATAATCGTTTGAATATTTAATAAAGTATACGCAGCAGTTGTAGTAACAAGGAGCCGATTTAAATAGATATCATAATCTAATTCTTTGGCTTTTGAACCTTCTTTTGCTTTAGCAATACGTTTTCTTTCTTTTTCCGTATATTTTTCACGGTCAGGAACTTTCATTAATTCTGCGTGGGTTCGTTGAACAATTGTTTTATAAGCAGCATTTGAAGGTTCAATTCCTACTTTTCGAAAGATATCTCGAGCCACACGATAAATGCATTGAATCACCATATTTGGAGTTACTCTGAAAGGATTTCCTTCTTTGTCTTTTCTATCAGAACATAATTGAGTATCACGAAACTTGTATTTTCCTTTTTTAATTTGAACATCAAATTGGATTTCTTCTTCTTCAACATCGGCAGGAGCGCTAATAAAGTTTGCGATGGCTTCATCTTCTAATTTATCTAAATCGACAAGAACACTTCGACCACTCATAGGGTTTCCATTATCATCATATTCAAGGTGAGTATCATATTCTAATGTTTGAATAGGTTGTCCACAAGAAGAACATATATAATCGCCATGGAAAATACCACCACTATAATTTAATAAAAGTTCTTTGTGTAAAGTTGGACCTTCAAGGGGCTTAAAAAATTCTTTCATCAAAAGAACTTCATGTTTACAAATTAAATTCTGATTACAAACCACGCACGAATAATAACTACTATTCGGTGCTTCAGGGCCTTTATATTTTGTTAAAAATCTTGCTAATACACGCATACGATTTTTATCATCCTCTATTTTCATAATTTTATATAATTGTGGAACATGTTCACAATAATTAGGTGTAGGTGGTTCTCCAATAGACTTTTCAATTTTTTCCAATAAATGCGCTCTCTGAATAGCCTTTAAGAATTCATCACGACTTACACGAATACGCTCACGACTTATAAAAGAAGGGTCATCGCTCACTACAGCATCTACATAATCTTGATAGTATTTATACAAGTAGGCAAATTGACCAATATCTGTTTCAAAGTAATAGGGTGAAATTCCTTTTAAGATTTCTAAATCTTCTTTTAGGATTGGTTTATCAAATGTGCTTAAAAATCTTTCTTTTTCTTCAGGATTTGTTAAGAAAGAACGATTTATAATTTCACCTGTAAATCCACGCCCTTGAGATTCACGGTCAATACGTAAAACTTCTTTCATAAACGCAATTTCTTCATCAATTCGTTCCTGAATTTTCTGTTTTTGAAGAATTGTTAATTCATACTTATTTAATCCTAAGGATACTAAAATCTCATAAAAGTCTCCAAAGTTACGAATACCTTTTGTTTCAACTCTTGCTAAATATTCTTCAAGGTCATAATTTCCAATGGTTGTTCCTTCTTCTCCATCAGATTGAACATATTTTACAGGAATAATACTATTTGTGGAAATAACATCTTGAACTCCATCTTTTTCTTCAAGAATTTCACCCATAGATTTAGGAGTGGATAAAGAACGATAGGAATCGACTACTAATTTACCAGTCCTTGTAGGTCCCAAATCACGAATGGTGTCAAGTGGGAAAAGTAAGAAAGATTGAATAGGTGCTGCGTCAGCAGGTTCGACAACTTCAATATCTTGAGAAAAAGTAGGACGACCACGACGACGTGTTAAGCCACGAAGATAACTATAATGAATATTCTTAAGATTTTCATAATTATATAAACCAATAGCACTATTATGTCGTGATGGTTTCAAACCAGGTATAGTTTCTTCCTCAAGATCAGGAATACCATTGGCAAAAAACTCTTTATCTTCACGAAAGGCTTTTTTATCTTTTTCTGAGCCAGAAGTCCAAGGTTTCACATAATTTTTTGAATATTCTTTCCATTTTAGAATCCAGGCGGGTTGACTTAATTCACCTTCCGTGGGGACTGGAAATTCTTGTTCCATATATTGATTCGCACCTTTAATCAATCCAGATAGAAATCTTACAGTAATACCATCAGAATCAGTCGGTGCTTCCTTTAACAATTCTTTAATTTCTTCCAAGGTAAAATCGAGTGATACTGCTTGTGCGCGTTGATATAAGGATTCTGCTGTAAGTGTTTCTAAGTCAAAAGTTGGAATCGTTTTCCCTCCTTGTTCCTTTAATGCTTTCGAGTCCAAATAAATATTTCGAGTAATATCTAAGACTTGACGACATAAAGGAGGATTTGTTTCTAAAAGTTCAATTAAAGTAGCAATACTTGTTTCTTTTTCTCCAGCAGGAAGTTTAGCATTATCATAACTTACAATATCATTACGTAAATTGATAAATAATTCAACAGTTCTACGAACTTCACTTAAGATTTTTTCATTATCTTGAAGTGCGATATCTTTTAATCGTAATAAATCAGTAATCATTTCAGGACGTTGAATATTATCAAACCAAGGCTGGTCCACTTCAGAATATCCTTTCATTTCACGTAATTTTGGAAGTTTTACACGACCTACAATTTGGAATAAAGGGGTGCCTTCATCTTCCTCGTCATCGGCAGAAGCATCTTTTCCTTCTTTTTTAGCCGTTTCCGCGTTTTCAATAGCCTCAGCCACCGCTTGTTCAGGAAGTTTTTTCCGAGAACGAAAAACACGTACATTTTGTTCTGTAGGAAATCCATTGACAAGCATAGGGACAGTGAACCACAAAGGTATACCAACATAATCAAAAGGAACATCAATTGTAGCACCTGTAGAATCAGAAAGAACACACATATCTTTGTATTTGTCGACAGTAACAATTTTAAAGTTAGGGCCTTTTGTATCTTCATCAATGAATGTTTCAAGGTAAAATCCAGCCTGAATATCAAAATTTTCTACGAAAGTTGCGTGAACTCTTTTTTGTTTAAATTCAATCGATTCAATTTTAAGAATATCAAGGGGTTCTCCATTATCATCCAATGGAATATCGATTACAAGATTTGTAACACTAGCAGGTAAGATTCTTATAAGTTTTTCTGACCTATAATATACATACCCATGAAGTTGATCGTGAATTCCTCCATTTATAATAATTTCATCACCAAGTTCGACAACCAAGTCGGATTCTTGTTCCTCGGGATATCCTTCTAATACTTGTGCACCAGATAGATTTATATCCTCTTGAGGAGGTTCATCCCCTTGAAGTAAAGGTTTTTCAGGAGGTTGCGTTGTTAAGGAAGATGCCATTGAGTCCTCTCTAATGAACCCACCCGCAAAAAATTGAATCCGTGATAACCGCTTCCTAAAGGTTTCGTGGATTTACAAGTATTAGCAACAATGCCTTACACTCTATCAATTTTTAGCAACCTTAAGAAACAATATCCTACTTGGAATGATTTATACACAAAGTTCTTTCTTGAAATGTATGGTAATCTGCGTTTGATTACCTTTCCAGGAAATGACCGTTACGTTATTATTCGGTATGAAAAAGGAAAAAGTGATTTTTCAGTTCCTGAAGTCCCCTATTTTCGTTCTGTTGTATGGGACACTCAACAAAATATTCCAGTTTGTATTGCTCCTATGAAATCAAATGCATTTAATGAATCTGTTGATATTAACACTGTAAAAGGACCTGCGACAGTTGAAGAATATATTGAAGGAACTATGATAAATGTATTTCAAGCAGAAAATGACCAACCTCAAATGGCAACTCGTACAAAATTAGGAGGAAATACAAAGTTTTATAGTTCAAAAACATTTGAGGAACTCTTCAATGAAGCCCTTACAAATGAAAATCTTAGTCTGAATGAACTTAACGCTCAATTTATTTGTCCTTCCTCACCTGATTTAAAAATCAAAAGTGTCTTTGGAAGTTTAATCCTTCGTCATCCTGAACATCGTGTAGTTCAAAAGAATACAACCACATCCTTAAATCTTGTATATTATGGCTTCGTAGAAGAAGATGGTAATGTCCTAATTTTTGATGAAAAAGATGATTGGAACAGTCCTATTCTTAAAAGGATGGCTATTCCTCAATATCAAGTTCTCAATGATTCTGAAACAGTTATGGAGCGAGTTAATACACTTTCTCATCAAAAACCTGCTTTCTGGCAAGGGCTAATGTTCCGGAGAATTGGTGGATTTGAGCCTGAACAACGTATTCGTATTCGCACATTTTCGTATATCACGATTCGCAATCTTCGTGGAAGCGAAGCATTACCTGAAGGCAGATTTTGTCGTCTTCGTCGTCAAGGATTTATTCAAAATTATCTTTATAATTATCCTGAAGAGACAAATATGATGACACTCTTAGAAAATCGATTCCGCGCAATTACATTTATGATTTATAAAGAGTATTGTGCGGTATATAAGGAAAAATCTAAAAGTCTTTCTGAAGTGGATGTTAATCTTCGTTCAATTCTTTGGAATCTTCATGGTATTTATTTGAATACCTGCCGTCCTATGCATAAAACAATGAAGATGCCAATGGTCATTTCGTATATCAATAATATGGCAGTTGAAGAACAAGAAACTCTTCTAAAATATTATAAACTTTAAGAAACTTGTAAACAATATGAAAAGAAATAAAATTAAAGTATACAATAGATTAGATGAATAAATATACGTGGAAAGAGTTTACTGACCCTAGACGTCATCTTTTAGCCGTGAGTTCAGGAGTGATTGGTGGTTCATTATTAAATGAGAAGACGCAATGGGGAGGGTATGTTTTAGGTGCTATTTTAGCGATTTTAATTGTTAAATTATTTATTGGAGATTTAGATAAAGGATTTCAATTTAGTGTGTATGATATCTTTTTTTTGGTAATTTTTGGTTTTGAAGGGTTTTTAGGGGCCTGGCTTGTTCGTTAAAAAAGGTCTAAAAGCCTGCCACAACAAAGATTTAGAGACAAATGTCAGCAAAGAAATCTTCAGGACCCGCGATTGGTATTGATTTAGGTACAACATATTCTTGTGTTGCCATATGGCAAAATGACCGTGTTGAGATTATTGCGAATGATCAAGGTAACCGCACTACACCATCGTATGTCGCTTTTACAGATGATGAACGACTTGTAGGTGATGCGGCAAAAAATCAAGCAGCAGGAAATCCTCTCAACACTGTTTTTGATGCGAAGCGTTTAATTGGACGTCGTTTTGAAGACCCTGTAGTTCAATCAGATATGAAGCATTGGCCGTTTAAGGTAAAGTCAGGGAAAGGAGGAAAACCTGCGATTGAGGTGGATTGGAAAGGTGAAAGTAAAGAATTTTATGCGGAAGAAATCAGTGCGGCAGTTCTTACAAAGATGAAATTAATCGCAGAAGGTTATTTGGGTCAACCTGTAAAGGATGCTGTTATTACTGTGCCTGCTTATTTTAATAATAGTCAACGTCAAGCCACAAAAGATGCTGGTGCTATCGCAGGTTTGAATGTTCTTCGTATTATTAATGAACCAACTGCGGCTGCCTTGGCCTATGGATTGGACCGTTTAGGAGATAAAGGTGAACAAAATATTTTAGTTTTTGATTGTGGTGGTGGTACTCACGATTTGAGTATTTTAACGTTGGACAGTGGAGTTTTTGAAGTGAAAGCCACAGGTGGTGATACGCATTTGGGAGGTGAAGATTTTGATAATCTTTTAGTCGACCATTGTGTTCAAGAATTTAAACGCAAACATAAAATTGATATTTCTTCTAATGCGCGTGCTCTTCGTCGTCTTCGTACATCCTGTGAACGTGCGAAACGTGTTCTTTCATCGGCTACTCAAACGACAATTGAAATTGATAGTCTCGCAGAAGGTCTTGATTTCCAAACCACAATGACTCGCGCAAAGTTCGAACAACTCTGTGAATCTGTATTCCGTCGTACTGTGGCACCTTTGGACCAACTTCTTAAGGATGCGAAACTCAGTAAGGACCAAATCCATGAAATTGTCATGGTGGGTGGTTCTACTCGTATTCCTCGTATTCGTCAACTTCTTCAAGATTATTTTAATGGTAAGAAATTGAATGATTCTGTAAATCCTGATGAAGCCGTGGCCTATGGTGCTGCTGTTCAAGCCCATATTTTGACAGGTGGTTCCGCTAAGACTGAAGATATTATTCTTTTGGATGTTGCTCCACTCAGTCTAGGTCTTGAAACGGCTGGTGGTGTGATGACTCCACTTATCAAGCGTAATACGACAATTCCTACGAAGAAATCTCAAACTTTCAGTACCTATGCGGATAACCAACCAGGTGTTCTTATTCAAGTCTATGAAGGTGAACGTCCTTTGACTAAGGATAACAATATGTTGGGTAAGTTCCAATTGGAAGGTATTCCTCCAATGCCTCGTGGTGTTCCTCAAATTGAAGTGACCTTTGATATAGATGCGAATGGTATTCTCAATGTTTCTGCGGCTGAAAAATCAACGGGTAAATCCAATAAGATTACAATTACCAATGATAAAGGTCGTTTGAGCAAAGATGAAATTGAACGATTGGTGAAACAAGCCGAAAGTTACGAAGAAGAAGATAAAAAAGTACTTGCTCGTGTCGAAGCACGGAATGAACTTGAAGGATATTTATATAATGCTCGTAATTCTCTTCGTGATGACAAAGTCAAAGAAAAACTAGGTTCATCAGTTGAAGAAGGCACAAAAGTCTGTGAAGAAGGATTGGCTTGGCTTGATGAACATGGTCTAGATTCTGGAACGGAAGCCGAAGAATATAAGGATAAAATGAAAACGTATGAAGCGGTTTTGCGTCCTATCCTAATGAAATTGTATGAAGGTGCTGGTGCTGGTCCTGAAGGTGCTGAAGCAGGGGCTATGCCTGGTCCTAAAGTAGAAGAAGTAGATTAATTCTTCTATGAATACCTAAGTTAAAATGAAACGTTTTAAAATCCTAGTTAAATTTGATGGTGAAATCGTCAAATTCAAGTAGGCAGCAAAACGTCTTATAGAAATGTTTGATTTAGTACAAACTATTTCATTTTTAGTAATTCCTGCTTTCATAATTGGATATTTTAAAGAATTATGGGTGGCTTTTTGGGAAAATCCGCAAGAAATTCTTGTGAATGCCTCTAAAGCAATTATAAAGGCAGCGATGCGAGATTTAGTTTTACCAGCCAAGAAAATTCTGGCTTTGGTGATTTTAGCAGGAAAAGAATTAATTCTGAAAGTCAAAG
>JACCDO012054893.1_pt1 | contig 16053 bp, 7 predicted proteins | sample 7446101 | NCBI WGS metagenome assembly JACCDO01 (sample SAMN15323440, study PRJNA562643) | freshwater metagenome | isolation source: river surface water | place: USA:Blue River Watershed | collected 2017-08-16
AGGTCATTGGTGCGGCGTATGTGAATTCGGTAGTGGGATTCAACAACGGGGTCATCAAAGCGTACGGTTCGAATGTGTTTAACCCGTTGATCACGCGCACACATACCACGACGCCGTATTATTCACCAACACATACTCCGTCGAACACACGCACATCGACGCGCACACGGACAGGCACGCGGACTTGGACGTCGACTTCAACGCGTTCCAATACACCAACATATACGGAGACTGAGACGCCGACGGAGACAGACACGCCGACGGAAACGGATACAAATACGCCGACTCGCTCGCACACAAGTACTCGTACGCCGACGCCAACAGATACCGAAACCGAGACACCGACGGAAACGGAAACGTCAACCGAAACTGAAACACCGACGGAAACGGATACAAATACGCCGACCGATACGCGGACGTTTACGCCGAGTTTGACGGAAACGCCATCAGAAACGGAAACCCCTTCGGAAACCGGCACAGTCACCGAGACCCCTACGGATACCGAGACGCCCACAGATACCGAGACACCGACCGAGACGGATACGGCAACACCAACTAATACGTTGACGCCATCGCGTACATTGACGCCGTCAATTACGCCCACTGACACACCACTCCCCTATCTGAAGAATGGTGGGTTTGAGTCCGGATTGGCATATTGGTCCACAGTGACGACAATTGTTGATCTTGGTGTTACAAAGTTAGGTGGGAACCCAGGTGATACTAACCGCTGTACTACCGTAGATACGCAAGATTATGCTGGTATTTGGACGCGCCCGAGTAGCTATAATCTGGAAGGTTCAACGTACGTTGCGCCATCTTGGGTCTCATCACGTGGTCCAAAACCAATTGACGACAATGATGGATATGGCTCGGTTGTGAATACCGTCGCGACTGTGACTTCAATTGTTACTGGAATTGTACCAAGTGAGGGTACGAAATCGATTAAACTCACCTATGGTAACGGCACTGGCAATACCGGTTACCACGTGAAACATGGTCCAGCAATCTACAGTAACTATTTCCGTGCCATTGCTGGTCAAGTTATTACATTAGACTGGTTTGCTCAAAAAGCATCAGATGATGCGGCGGTATTAGGATATCTCTTAGATGCAGATGTCAATAATAATGGCATTCCAGCCGAAAGTGCTGCGGACTGTCAACAGTATGAGATTCTGGATGCCACCGTGTCAGGTGTGACTGGCTGGCAGTATGCCGATGTAACGGTGCCTGCCAACAAAGACTACTATAGCTTTGTGTTTGTTGGTGGTACATTCGACAAAACTGGTCTCAAAGGCTCAGGTGCGGGATTTTGGGTGGATAACATCTCTCAAGGAACTGCGCAAACAATTACGTTTAATGGTGCAACACTTAATAACGCCTACAATTACTCTGCCAGTTTCGTCAGTTCTCCTGTGGATACATTGCCAGGTGTTACTGGATTTGCTACTGCTACATCGGGTATGCCAGTGCAATACATTTCAAATACACCGGGTGTGTGTACTGTTACGGGGCGATATACAGTTAATTTCGTAGGATCTGGTACATGTACTTTGACTGCCTCACAACCTGGTGGTGTTGATGGAAGCAATGTGCTGTGGGCTTCAGCGCCGGTAGTGCAGAGTTCATTTACGGTCACTAATCTGCTGTACACGGTAACCCCGTCAAATACGCGGACCCCCACATTCACGCCCACGGATACGCGCACGCCAACCAACACATTTACTCCATCGAATACACGCACATCAACCAATACCCCTACCTCGTCCAACACACCGACAGAGACGTTTACCTCGACATATACCCGTTCGGCGACCAATACCCGTACTTTTACCAATACCCGTACCTTTACGCGGACATTTACAAGTACACGCACGCCAACCGAAACCTTTACCAATACGCTGACGCCAACCGATACATATACGGTGACGAGTTCGCGGACACGCACAGCAACCCGTACCCGTACAAACACACGTACGGCAACGCTCACGTTTACCAACACGCTAACGCCGACAAATACGGAGACAGATACGCCGACGGAAACAGATACGAATACTCCTACGGATACGAATACTCCAACAAATACTGCAACCGCAACGAATACGCCGACCAACACGTTGTCGCCCACTATTACATTTACTCCGAGCCGTACCTTTACACCGGTGCCTAATCTAGACATTATCAAAAAAGTAAGTGTGGGGAACTCGTTTGTGCTGGCAGTACTCAACGACGATACGCTGGTCACTTGGGGTGATAATCGTCACGGGCAAACCAGTATTCCTGCAGCGTTGCGTACCATGCGCTTCGATGATGTGGCAACTGGTCATACATCCGCATATGGATTAGGCATTGATGGGCGCGTCTATGCGTGGGGATCAAATGACTTCGGTGAAGGGAGTGTGCCGGTGGCCGCCCAAAGCAATGTCAAAGTGATTTCAGCAGGTGGGCGTGTAGCTGCTGCCGTACGTACCGATGGCACGGTGGTGCTGTGGGGCTTGATGGTGCACGGTCAACGTACCATTCCACGTGGATTGAACCGTGTCATTGATGTGGCTGTCGGTTACCGCCACGTCGTGGCTCTCAAAGACGATGGAACAGTCGTCTGTTGGGGTGAAAGTATGTCGTGTGGTGCGATTCCTCGTGATTTACGAGATGTAGTAAAAATTGCAGCGAGCGACGGCTACTCATTGGCACTCAAAGACGATGGCACGGTGATCGCATTCGGTATGAACACGCTTGGACAGTTGAACGTCCCACGTAGCTTGACCGATGTGGCACAAATCGGGGCTGGTCAAGGATTCGCTGTGGCACTCAAAAACGATGGTTCACTGGTGGGCTGGGGCACCGCAGTGAGTGGGTCACTCGATTTCCCGGCAACAATCAATGATGCGGTGTTGGTGGGGGCTGCAAACGTGAATACAGTGGTGATGCGTCGCACCGGTGAGATATTGGCATATGGGCGACCGCTCTTTAATGCGCTGGTGTCACGCACGCGTACACGTACACCAATCATTACTTTGACACCGTCATTACCACGTGCAATCAATACGTTGACGCCGTCGAACACGAAGACCGCATCACCGACGCCTACATTGACGCGCTCAATTGTGCCCACCCGCACTAGGTAATGTTATACGAGGAGCTCCATGGCATCTGATGTGGACAACCATGGAGCTCCTCACTGTTTGTGTAGATGTGTATGCTCCGTTAGAGAAATGTAACACATTTATGTGTGAAATCTACGAAGTGTACTCGTTATTGATAGGCACACATCACTAAAGATATGCATGCAAAGGTCTTGCATATGCACTTCTATTAAATATAGTATTAATTGAATATAAATGTTAGCACCCACGCTGATTGTAAAAATTGTAAAATTTAATGTTGTAAAATTGTGATAGAATATAAGACGGTAGTAATTCCAGAGTGTGAGGTCGTGATATGTGGAATCGTCAATTGGGGTTTGTCGTTGTCATCGTCGCTATGGTAGTGATTGGTGTTTTTAGCATGTTTATCCAGCCACGTACTGGGTATGCGCAAACGATACCTGCTACTGTGCAACCGGTGCAGCAAAGTGGATCAATCATTCGTCCAAGCGGACCATACAATTTGAAAAAAGTAGCCGTTGGTACGAATTTCGTAATTGCCATTCTTGATAATCAAACCCTGGTAACCTGGGGTTCCAACCGATTTTGGCAGACGACCATTCCATTTCGCTATAAAAACACCTTATTTACCGATGTAGCGGCAGGTGCGCGTGTGGCATACGCACTCGACACTACTGGTCAAGTAGTCGCTTGGCCAGCACCAATTGACTGTCCGCTTTGTGTTGATGGTGAAAATGTTATTCCTGTAGGCGCCCAAAGTGGTGTGACTGCAATATCTGCCAATGGTTCAAATGCGATTGCATTGAAATCGGACGGCACGGTTGTTGTCTGGGGTAACAATACATTTGGTCAGCTGAATGTGCCTGCATCTGTCACTGGTATTACCGCAGTTGCTGCGGGTGCCACCCACATGCTCGCACTGAAAAGTGATGGCACTGTCATTGCATGGGGGCGTAATCACCGAAGTCAGTTGAATGTGCCATATGGGCTGACTGGTGTGACTGCTATTGCTGCTGGTGTAGATCACAGCCTTGCGTTGTTGAGTAGCGGTGAAGTAGTAGGCTGGGGGAGCAATAATTACGGTGAAAGTAAAGCACCTGGATTGCGTGGAGTGACGTCTATTGTTGCAGGATTAAATTTTTCTGCTGCACTGCGCAGTGATGGTACTGTAGTCGCATGGGGTGATAACTCAGATGGTAATGTCAATGGTCTGAGACGATCTGTGGGTGTAAATGTCATTGGTGCTGGTGGTGTGAATTCAGTGGTTGGATATCCAAGTGGTGCGGTGCGTGCCTATGGCGCCAAAACGTTTGACGCGTTGGTCTCACGCACGCCGACACCTTCACCGTATATGTCTCCCACATTTACATCGACTCGTACTCGTACACCCTCCAATACCCGTACATTTACCCGTACACGCACTTCATCAAATACGCGTACCAGTTCGCGCACATTCACTCCGACCGATACTGATACACCGACCGAGACGGCAACTGACACCGAGACTCCGACGGATACTGAAACGCCAACGGAGACGGAAACCAACACGCCGACTGATACGGCTACCGAGACGAATACGTATACCCCGACTGATACGGCTACCGAAACTCCTACGGATACCGATACGGTGACGCCAACCGAAACCGATACCGAAACTCCTTCGGATACGCCGACACCTTCGGATACGTTGACTCCTTCGGATACACCGACTCCATCGAATACGTTGACTCCTAGTATGACGCCGACGGCTGCCACGTTGCGTTCTAATCAGCAGAATGGGATTCTCATCAACGGTAGTGGTGGCGCTGCTTCAGATGGCAGTGACGGTATTCGTATGCGATTCAATATGACAAATACGGGTGAGCAAATTCGCTTCACTGGTCGTTACTTCTTCTACTACATGGATGATGCAAATGGTAACGTATGTGTATTTTTGAATATTGGTGGTACAAATTATTCAACGTGTAATGCTTCTATAGGCGTATCACAGCAACTCTTTGACACGCTAGCCATCACCGAATTAACAGGAACAGCCAATACATCCAACACGAGTCAACTCGGTAGTGGTTCAGTCAAATTGATCTATACCAAGACGATTGCGTCCAAAGTGTACCAACTGATCCGTACAATCACCTACACGTACCCCAATTATTACTATCATGATAACTATGAAATCGTGGTTCCTGCTGGTAACACCGCAACTATCAAACTCTACAAGGGTGGTGATACTGCACCGGGTGGTTTTGATAATGCCAACGACATGTATATTCCATTGCCAGTCAAAAATGTACAGTCAGTGGAAGCAAGTGCTGGTGTGGTGCTCGGCATGAAAGAAGTCGCTCAGGCCACTGGCATGAGTACGTTCGAAGGTGCAGTTGGACGCCACTACAGTGATCCTTACGGCACTGTCGGGTCAGGTGGTGATATCGGCTTCTATGCTCAGGCAGGGTCGCACGATGCTGGTTTCATGATTCAGTACAATATCGGTGATTCCACAGCTGCACCAGCAGCCGGCACCTACCGCGAAGAAAACATCACATATGTCGGTTTCCAAAAGGTCAACGTGGACGCACAGTGGGGTACCACGGCTGAGCTTGAAATCGGCTCTTCAACCAAGTTGAACGTGTCAATGACCAATGCCTTCTTGACAACCCGCTCCGGGTTGGGTATGACATTTACGCTGCCTGCCGGTCTCGTCATTAGTAATCCGGTGAACGGCTGCGGTGGCACGCTCACGGTGGTTGGGCAAGTTGTCACCTTGACCAATGGGTCGTTGAATTCGTTGTCAGGTTGTACTTTCTCGGTGGATGTGACCACGATGTCAGCTGGTAATTATGGCTTTACAAGCAGTAGTGCAGCCAGTTTTGCAAGTGCATCGATGGCCAATGCGGTCGGTTCGTCGACGCTCAAGTACATCGCACCGTTGCGTACGTTTACTCCGAGTTTGACGAACACAAATACACCGTCGTACACGGTTACTCCATCGTTAACAAAGACGTATACTCGCACGCGTACTCCGTCGAATACGCGCACAAACACGCGCACATTTACGAATACGCGCACGTCGTCAAATACACGTACCAACACGCGGACATTTACCCCGACGGAGACGGAAACATCTACGGAAACTGAGACGGTCACTGAAACAGATACGGTGACGCCAACGGATACCGCGACTCCTACTAATACGAATACGGCGACACATACGTACACACCATCTGACACACCAGAAAACACGTATACACCAAGCCGTACCTTTACGCCGTCCCCACCATCCGGGTCATTCAAGAAAGTCGCAGTTGGTAACTCGTATGTTATTGCACTTCTCGATGATGACACGCTCGTTGCATGGGGTGATAATCGTCATGGTCAGACCTCGATTCCCGCGTCGTTGCGCACCATGCGTTTCGAGGATGTAGCCGCTGGTCACACGTCGGCGTATGCACTTGGCATCGACGGGCGCGTCTACTCGTGGGGCTCCAACGACTTTGGCGAAGGCTCGATTCCGCTCGCTGCCCAAAGCAACGTCAAAGCCATTTCTGCCTCTGGGCGTTCAGCTGCAGCTGTCAAGAATGACGGCACCGTGGTGGTATGGGGCTTGATGGTTGATGGTCAGCGCAACATTCCACGGACGGCACGCAATGTTATCTCCGTTGCAGTCGGGTTCCGCCATATGTTAGCACTCAGAGATGATGGTACGGTCATAGCATGGGGTCACTCAGGCGATGGTGCTACTGATGTCCCACGTGGGCTCACAAATGTGGTAGCAATTGCGGCCAGCTTTAATCACAGTTTGGCGCTCATCGATGATGGTCGTGTGGTTGCGTGGGGCAACAACAAGTCAGGGCAAATCAACGTACCGCGTACACTCACAGACGTTGTTCAGATTGCGGCCGGTCAAGAGTATTCGGTGGCGCTCACACTCGAAGGAAATATCGTCGGTTGGGGTACCACCAACTTCGGAGTACGCAACTTCCCGGTTGACATGATTGATGCAGTCATGGTCGCTGCTGCCAACGTGAATACTGTGGTCATGCAACGTGACGGTACAATCACCACGTTTGGCTCTGGGTTGTTTAGAGCATTGGTGTCGCGTACACCCACACGTACGCCAATCATCACACAGACAGCGTCGCTGACACGTATTGTGCGCTCGCTTACGCCATCCAACACCAAGACGACGACACCGTCGCCGACGTTGACGCGTTCAGTGGTGCCCACCCGTACCCGCTAATCAAGCACTTCCTGCGCCACACCCCCTGTACGTTTGTGTACAGGGGGTGTGGTATTATAGGGGCACGAATACACAGGAGCGAGGATTCAAATGTTAGATGCATTGCAGTATGCGACGTTGCGTGCCGTGGTTGATCGCATGATTCCCCGTGATGATGCGCCTGGTGGGCTGGATGCTGGCGTAGATCGGTATCTGATTCATTTTTTGCAGCACGATGGATGTGGATATGCTCCCACATATATTGCCTTCCTCGATGCTATTAACCAGCATGCACAGCAACAACATCAGTGCGCTTTTGGCGGATTGTCTGCGGATGATGCTGATGAATTGCTCCAACACATGACCGAAGAACCCAGTGTAATTGCGCCATCGTTGAGTGGTGCGCAGGTTATTGCTTTGATTGCTGAACACTGTGCCGAGGGATTCTATGCAGATCCTCGCCAAGGTGGCAATATTGACATGGTGAGTTGGCGCATGATTGGATTTGAGGAACGTCGATGAACTATGATGCAATTGTAATTGGGGCCGGAGCTGGTGGAGGGATTGCTGCGGCACTCCTCAGTGAATCCGGCGCGCGTGTGTTGTTGCTTGAACGTGGCAAACCACATTCATTTGCGACGGAACAAACCGATCATCTGCGTAATCACCGCTTGTCACAGTATGGGCAAAACACGGGACCCGGCCCAGGCAATCCCCGTGTATTTGTCGATGCGCAACAGCAGTCGCATGTGGTGCAACCGCACGAGGGGCAGTATCACAATAATGCGGTCACTGTTGGCGGTGGTACAGTTGTCTACGGTGGTCAAGCATGGCGCTTTCTGCCCGATGATTTTGCCATGGCCTCACGATATGGTGTGCCAAAAGGCAGCTCACTGGCTGATTGGCCAATTCAATATGCCGATTTGGCTCCCTACTATGAGCGTGCTGAGCACGAAATTGGCATTGCAGGTGACAGTGAAACGTCTGCTGCAGTGTGGCCTCGTGCTAAACCATACCCAATGCCTGCCGTTGATTTGACTACCCGTGGACGCGTGTTACAGGCAGCAGCACACAAGCTTGGGTGGCGCCATTTCACACCGCCGCTCGCAATTAATACGCGCCCGTATCAAGGCCGTCCAGCCTGCACTGGCTGTACGCTCTGTGTGGGGTTTGCCTGCCACGTTGATGCCAAAAACGGTACACAAAATACCATGGTACCACGTGCAATTGCCTCAGGGAATTGTACCTTACTCACTGACGCACACGTGTTGCGCATCGACATGGACAATGCACAGACTGCCAAAGGGGTCACCTATGTCGATGCGACTGGTACGCAGCACCACGCGACGGCGGGCATCGTGATTGTAGCGGCGGGTGCCATCGAAACTGCTCGTTTATTCTTGAATTCCGCGACTAGCGCACATCCAAATGGGATAGGCAATCATTCTGACCAACTGGGACGACATCTGCAAGGGCACGTTTACCCGCGTGCCATTGGGCTACTCCCTGATGCAGTCATCGATCATCAAGGCCCGGGTGTGAGTATCTGTACTACGCAATTTAATCATGGTAATCCAGACATCATTGGTGGTGGTATGCTCGCCGATGAGTTCATCACACTTCCAATCATTTTCTGGAAGCGATTTTTGCCACCTGATGTACCACGTTGGGGTAAAGCGGCCAAAGATTTTATGCGCTATGCATACCCACGCTTCATCGATGTTACTGGACCCATCCAAGATATCCCCAGCCCAGATAGTCGAGTGACCGTGGATCCTCGTGTACGTGACCGCTTTGGCTTGCCAGTCGCACGGCTCTCTGGTACCACACACCCTGAATCGATCCGTACTGCAGCTTTCATGTTTGAGCGGGCCCGCGAATGGATCGAAGCTGCAGGGGTGACGCGCTGGTGGGGTACGCCACCCACCCTGGGATTGAGTGCTAGTCAGCACCAGGCCGGGACATGCCGTATGGGCGATGATCCTGCAACGTCTGTTACCGACCGGTGGGGCAAAATACACGGCATCCGCAACATCTATGTGGCTGATGGCTCACTTCACGTCACAAATGGCGGTTTCAACCCATTTCTGACCATCATGGCCAATGCCTTCCGCGTAGTTGATGGGATAGTGCAACGCGGGAACTAATTGTACGCGTGATTAGACCGTTGCCACATCTGCTTGAACAGTAGCTGGTTTCTGTGTTTTAGCCCGTGCCATGAGGAGTACTCCGCCGATAATCAATGGTAGTGCTGCCATCATGTACGGGCTAATCGTTTCGTTGTTGATGAAAAATCCCAATAACACGGCGATCATCGGGTTAACGTATGATGATGAAATCGCCAACGAAGGACGAACCCGTGGCACGAGGTATGAGTATGCCGTATATCCGATTAAGGAACCAAAAATAACCAGATACGCAAATGCATAGAGTGACGTCGCAGTAGGCATCTGTGTCAGTGATTCGCCGGTGGCAAGTCCGCCTATCAACAGTACGGTGCTTGCTCCCATCATTTGTACGGCACTCCCCATCATGCCGGATGCTTGGGCTACTTTGGGAATCAAGACGGTGCCAAGTGCCCAACCCATCGCTGCAACGATAAGTAGAACGAAGCCACGTGGAGAAGCCTGAACGTGCCCATCGAGACTGAGTATGGCAGCACCAAGAAACCCAATCATCAACCCGATGATTTCGCGTCGGCTCGGCCACTCGCCCCAAAAGCCGGCAAAAAGTGCTGCCCAAATGGGCGAACTAGCGAGAATTAATGCGGTCAGACTTGTCGAAATATAGCCGAGCCCGAGTACGACGCCGCCATTCCCCAGGCCGAGGAGAATCATTCCAATCCCCATCCCGCCCAAAAACTCGCGTCGTGTGGGTAGTTTTTTGCCCTCAAAGAGGGCAAAAATAAACATCAAGCTCCCAGCCAGCCCAAAGCGCATGAATGCCATGAGCAGTGGTGGAAAGCTATCACGCGCAAATTTCATGCCGAGATAGGTAGACCCCCAGATGGTGTACGTCGCAAACAAGGCGAGCCCAACTTTGGCACGTTCTGACACGGTGTATTCCTTTGTGTTAATCGCTATGTGACTATTGTACTCCAGGCAACAGTTCACGTAAAAAATACCCTGTGTGTGATGCAGCAACAGTGGCGACAGCTTCAGGTGTACCCATCGCAATCACGTTGCCACCCCCACTCCCACCTTCGGGTCCCATGTCAATGATCCAATCAGCAGTCTTGATGACGTCGAGGTTGTGCTCAATGACCAGTACCGTGTTGCCAGCATCTACCAAGCGATGGAGTACATTCAGGAGCCGTTGTACATCGGCAAAGTGTAACCCGGTGGTTGGCTCGTCGAGAATGTAAATCGTCCGCCCTGTGTCAATGCGTGCTAATTCACGCGACAGTTTGATACGTTGCGCTTCACCACCTGAGAGTGTGGTGGCAGCTTGTCCGAGTGCAATATAGTCGAGCCCGACATCATGCAGCGTGTGCAGGATGCGTGTAATACGTGGGATATGTGCAAAGAATTCAAGCGCTGTCTGCACATCCATCTCGAGTACATCGGCAATTGTTTTGCCACGGTATTTCACAGCGAGTGTTTCACGGTTGTAGCGCTTGCCCTTACAGACTTCACAACGCACAGCAACATCCGCCAAAAACTGCATGTCAATGAGTTGTACCCCTGCACCTTCGCATGCTTCGCAGCGCCCACCTTTGGTATTAAATGAAAAACGTCCAACATCGTATCCACGGACTTTGGCTTCTGGCGTCTGTGCATATATATCACGGATGTGATCAAATAATTTGACATATGTGGCAGGGTTTGAGCGTGGAGTACGTCCAATCGGTTGCTGATCAATATCAATCACTTTGTCGAGATGCTCGAGACCGGTGATGTGCTGCAACGGTCCCGCACTCAGTGTGGCTCGACTCAACCGGTTGGCCAAGGTAGGATAGAGCGTGCCATTGATGAGTGATGATTTGCCCGATCCAGAGACACCTGTGACTGCCACAAATGTACCTAATGGAAATGCAATGCTCACGTTGCGCAGATTGTTCATGGTAGCGCCGTGCATCTCAACCCGCTGCCCGTTGCCGAGGCGGCGTTGCGTAGGAGTGGAAATTTGTAGTTTGCCTGATAAGTACGCTCCGGTGAGTGATGATGGGTGGGCTGCAACCTCTGCGGGTGTTGCCGCAACCACAACTTGTCCACCTTTGACCCCTGCTCCTGGTCCAAAGTCAATCAAGAAATCTGCGGCCTGCATTGTTTCAAGGTCATGCTCAACCACGATGACGCTGTTGCCCAAATCACGCAACTTGATGAGCGTGTTGAGGAGTTTACGATTGTCTCGTTGATGTAAGCCGATACTTGGTTCATCGAGGATGTACATGACACCGACCAAGCCTGAACCTATTTGAGAAGCCAAACGGATGCGTTGTGCTTCACCACCGGATAAACTTGGTGCGGCTCTGGCCATGGTCAAATAATGCAGGCCAACATTCAACAGAAATCCGAGCCGCTCTTGGATTTCTTTCAAGATGTCGTGTGCAATCGTCAACGCATTACCGTTGAGTGGTGTTATTGCGCGCTGATGCAATGCACCGAGCTGTGGCGCCGCCAATGCCATCGCCCACGCGTGTGCATCACTGACGTTGAGCGTACACACGTCACTCAATGACCACCCACCTACGCGTACGGCTCGACTTTCGGCACGTAAGCGTGCACCATTGCACGTTGGGCACGGTTGTTCACTCATAAATGAGGTGTAGTATTCGCGGTTCATGTCGCTACCCGTTTGGTGATAGCGTCGGCGGATTTCGCTGGCTAATCCTTCCCATGTGCGCATAAAAACACCACGAGAACCGCTATCTTCGTTGTTCCAACTAAATTGAATACGCTCTTTCCCGCTGCCGTTGATAATCACACTCCGTGCTTGCTCACTCAGCGCTTTCCATGGCGCATCGAGGTCAATCTGGAAGTGTGCTGCAATGACTTGCAACGACTTGTATCCCCAGCCATCTTTCTTTTTGCGTAATTCCCCCCAATACGTGACTGCTCCGTCATGTATCGAAATATCGTGGTTTGGTACGAGCAACCGTTCGTCTACTTCCATGCGAGTACCCAAGCCCGTACAATCTGCACAGGCACCCTGTGGCGAATTAAACGAGAACATTTGTGGTGTCAACTCGCTAAACGAAATGCCACACGTAGTACAGGTGTTTTCGACGCTCATGATGAATTCTTTGTCGGTTGTGGCAGGGGCATCAGTGACGGGTTGGTCAACGATGCTAATCACGCACACTCCTTCGCCGGTACGTACTGCGAGCTCGATGGCGTCGGTCAATCTGGTCACATAGGCGTCCCATGGACTCTGCACATTTGCACTCGCTTTGCCACTGCCAGTGACTCCCACAGACGCATCATCATGTTCAGGGACTGCCAATCGGTCAACCACGACTTCAATGGAGTGTTTGACTTTTTTGTTGAGCTTGATCTCGCTCTGGAGATCCATGATTTCGCCATCGACACGCACACGCGTGAATCCTTCGGCACGTGCATCATTGAAGACGTCTTTATATTCGCCTTTGCGCCGTGACACCAACGGTGCGAGCACCATATACCGTGTATGTGCCGCAAACGTGAGGACACGATCTACCATCTGTTCGGGACTCTGTGATGCCACTGGTTGCCCACACACATGACAGTGTTGTGTCCCTACTCTGCCGTATAACAGGCGCAAGTAATCGTATATTTCAGTCACGGTGCCCACCGTTGAGCGGGGATTTTTGGACGCACTCTTTTGCTCGATTGCAATCGCTGGTGATAATCCCCCAATATAATCTACTTTGGGCTTTTCGAGTTGACCCAGAAATTGGCGGGCGTATGCCGACAGCGACTCAACATACCTGCGTTGCCCTTCAGCATAGAGTGTGTCAAAGGCGAGAGACGATTTGCCCGAACCAGACACACCGGTCAGTACGACAAGTTTATCGCGTGGAATTGCGATATCCACACCCTTGAGATTATGCTCTCGGGCGCCACGGATAACGATACTATCTCGAGACATAAAGAGTTACCTTCATCTATGTGCACAAATGTGCTATCAATATTGTAATTGAATCTGTCACCGTGTGCACGCTATTTTGTGAGTTGTTGAAAGCGTTGCAACGCAAACCATGTGCCCAACACTGCAAAAATGACTAGCCCGCTCAGGTACACCAATGCTGATTCACTACCACGCATCACAGCAATCAGCCAGGTTGCCGGGTTGCATTGTGCCACCCATTGCATCCATGTGGGTGCGCTATCGAGTTCATACAAGGCATTTGACGCAAAAAGTAGCGGTAAATTGAAAAGAAAAATCATGCCATGATAGCCCATGATGCTCCGTGAACGGCTGGCAACAGCCAGTGCAATCCCGGCAAATCCGAGTGTGAAACACAGCAGTGCAATGAATCCACGTGCAATTTCTCCCATAGAATTCGGGAATGTTGCACCGGCTAACACGCCGATTGCACAAACAATCGTGATTTGAAAGAATGCCTTGCTGACAGTGGCAAGCATGTGTCCGAGTAAGATGCTCAGGCGTGGGATAGGAGCCACCATGTATTCGCGCATGATGCCACGCAGACGTTCATCCAGAAACATCATGCCCCCACCTGCTGCGCCACCCAGGGCAGTAAGTGCCAGGATGCCCGGTAACATGAAGCTGAGATAGTCGTTTTGGGTGGCGAGCATGCGTCCCATGCCCACACCAAAAAGTCCAACCCACAATATGGGTTGAATGAGCAAGCCGCCGAGTTCTTCGCGGTTGCGCAGGAATTTGCGCATATGGCGCAACCAGATGGCGTATGTTGCATGTATCATTGTGTTACCTCGTCACGCAGTGCTCTGCCCGTAGTGCGCAAAAACACATCACCAAGATGCGGTCGTTGCATGGTTACTTCGACCACCTGCGCCCCATGGCTCCGTACAATATCGAGCAGCTCAGGCAAACGACGTGCGCCATTGTCTACGCCGACGAGCAGTTCTTGGTTGACCCAGTGGGCCTGTGTAACCCACGGGTACACATCCCATGTGACCGTTGGAAATGTAGGCATACGCATCCGCACAATATCATCACCAAATTGGCTGATGAGTGCATTCACGGTGCCGTGTGTCACCATGCGACCATGATCGATAATGCCAACGTAGTCTGCCAGAAGTTCGGCTTCGTCCATGGCATGCGTAGTAATCACGACGGTCATACCTCGTGTGCGTTGCAGTGTCCGCAAGTATTCCCATATCATGGCACGGTGCTGTGGATCTAGTCCTTGGGTGGGCTCATCGAGAAAGAGAATCTGAGGATGCATCATCAGACATCGTGCGAGTTCGAGACGACGGCGCATCCCCCCTGAATATGTGCCAGTCAGGCGGTCTGCGGCACCACTCAGTTCTACGAGTTCGAGGAGTTCGTGGATTCGGGTGCGTCGCGTCTGGGAATCGAGTCCATATAAGCGTCCATGGAAATCCAATGATTCACGCCCCGTTAAATCGCGATCAAGGACTAAATCTTGAAAGGTTACACCGATCATCTGGCGGATTGAAGCAGCGTTTTGAGGTATGGAGAGTCCTGCAATGGTTATCTGCCCACGGTCTGGTTGGAGCAACGTGGTGAGCATGTTGATTGTTGTGCTTTTGCCTGCACCGTTTGGGCCCAGCAGTGCATATACACTCCCCGCTTGCACATGAATATCGAGATCTTGTACGGCGACAACGTCACCGAATTGTTTATAAAGTCCACGTGCATCAATCATCTGTGGGTGTTTCCTTTCGTAAATCACGACGCGCCCAACAGAAATGGTATGTACCATCTGCAGGGCGCATCCTGTGGTGACTCCGACTGGAATCGAACCAGCAACCTCCACCTCCGGAGGGTGGCGCTCTATCCAATTGAGCTACAGAGCCATCGTTCGTACTATAGCACCCTATGAGACGAGGGTCAAGCGTTGTTGCGCCGTTGCTGGAGCAAATACCACGTCACACTCGCTGCGGTAATACCTGCCCCAATGTATTCAGTTGCACTCGTCAACCATTCGCCCAACACCAAACCAGCCACAATTGTGGCCATTGGTAAGCGCCATGCTTGCACGGATGTGACGAGTGGCGCACCAAGCGTACGGAGCGTATACACTTGCAACAAATTCGCCCCAATTACAATCACAAATGCAAATATTCCTAATGCGATGATATGGCGTGTCGAGATGCTCTGCCAGGCGGTCCATTCATCACCTTGTGCGCTACTCAGCACCAATGCACTTGCGACGACTGCAATGAGTTGTAGGAGAAACGTTGCCTCGCTTGATATGCCTGCGTTGGATGTCCGCCGTACCATCAGCATGTAAAGCGCGAGGAGCACGCTACTCAAGCTGGCGAGTACCACGCCAACCCAACTACTTGTGCTGCCGGTTTGCCAAAAATCTGCCTGCTGGATGTCGCCACTCAACATAACGATTGCACCAAAACATGAAACGACAAGCACTAATGCGGTACGTGGTGGTGGTGGGTCTTCAAACCAAAAATACCCCATAATCGCAACAAGCGGAGGCGTCAGTAACCCAATGAGTGTGACTTGCGCTGCAGGTGCATATCGTGCTGCAAGGACGTTGGTAATCGCTCTCGCAGCAGCAAAGAACGCAACACTCCAGCCAGCACGAATCCACAGTTGCCCAAGCTCACCGCGCCACCACAC
>JACCDO010136043.1_pt1 | contig 16051 bp, 17 predicted proteins | sample 7446101 | NCBI WGS metagenome assembly JACCDO01 (sample SAMN15323440, study PRJNA562643) | freshwater metagenome | isolation source: river surface water | place: USA:Blue River Watershed | collected 2017-08-16
ACAATAATAAATAGTCTTGTCTTTTAAAAATATAAAGATGCCGCTTGACGATAAATTATCTTACCAAGAATTACCACCCAACTTTGCATATGATGTTAGCAAACCTAGATGTGGGGCCGGTCTCCCATGGCAAACCAAAGATTTCTCCCAACAAGGATGTCAAGGTCAGCTCACTAATACTACTACTGGTGATATCATAGTTCGTGGTTCATTCAGTGACCCAAGTGTTAGCCAAGTTATGTATTGGGCCGCCGCTCCTCCTACTTTCGGGACCAGTTTTAGCGGAAGCGGTATGCCATACCCTAACCCTGTAGTTGCATATGACCGCACACCTAACAAGGGGACAGTCCAAGTAAGTGGTGGACAATTTGAGTTCCGCATTAAATACCCTAATGCATATTATATTGGTCTAGGTTCACTTTATGTCCCACCCCATGTTAGCATTAAACCCGTTCGTGGTCCAGGTGCTGAGGCTGAACCGGTTATGGTTGTCCTCGATGAAGGTATTCCATACCGTATGCTCACTTGGCCTGCCCCTCCTACTAAGAAGCCCCGTGTAACTGCTATGTTCTATTGTGAACCTAGTCATGGTGCTCGTAGTCAAGAAGCCATTTTACGCGGCGCTGCTTATCCTGAGACTAACACTATGCCTGATAACTTCTGGGGAACTAAACCACCCCGATAAATTTATGTGCCGGCTATCACACTAAAGACCACTCAAACAGAGTGTTCGTTTAGGTGTTAACGGGCGTGGCCTAGTGTATTCTTATATCCTCTAAAAGCCTATTGCGTTTATAAACGCAACGGCTTTTAATTGAGGAACTCACCTTACTACGGCTGATTTTGGGGATAACCCAAAATCCTAGCCGGTTAAGTAAGGATAGAATACTCTACGGTATCCGTAGAACATGGCGTTGCATTTAATAGATTTATTGATTCGTAAAATCGATTTGTTATTTTTTATATGTTAATTAAAGTAAATATATTGAAAATCATAAAATCATAAGCAAGATATGGGCACTCCATTTATACATAGAGCACCAACGGGACCACCAATGGGAGCACCACATGGATTATTAATTGGAACACCTGGAATGGGAGCACATGGAATGGGAATGGGAGGACCACCTGGAATGGGAGCACATGGAATGGGAATGGGAGGACCACCTGGAATGGGAATGGGAGCACATGGAATGGGAATGGGAGCACCACCAATGGGTCCGCATGGAATGGGAATGAGACCATCAATAGTAGGAGCACATGGAATGGGAGGACCACCAATTGGAGCACATGGAATGGGAATGGGAGCACCACCAATGGGAATGGGAGCACCAATGGGAGCACATGGAATGGGAATGGGAGCACATGGAATGGGAATGGGAGGAGCACATCATACACCACGTCCTGCAGGAATATTGAGACATGGACCAGCACCACCAGTTCATCATCACACTGTGCATACACCGCCACCTAGTCGGTCATCACGTCATGTGCATTACTCATCGACTACTAAAGCCGCAAATAATAAAAAAATCAGGAATGAAGAATATAAAACCCTTAAACGTGAAAAAGATGATTTAATTAAAAAAATGAACATTTCATTAACACATGAGCAGAGTGATGCACTAGAGGAATTCATGAATAAAGTATTAATAAAAGTTGATAGACCTATTACATCTGAAGAACGACGTAAACAAACAGAAAGAAATAAAGCCATTCATCAGGGATTTACAGATTTAAATCCAAAAAAATTCAAGGATTTTATAAATAATACTCCTGGTATTTCTGATATTAATTTTGAAAGTCCGATGAATTTAGTTGATAATGCAAAACGTATAGCAACAGATCCAGTATGGAAACAGAAAATTCTCGATGAATATGAACAGATAAAAAAGGATATGAATATGTCAGATATTTATGATTTTGGAAGATAATCAATCAGTGATTTAAACAACTCATTCTTATTTATTTTTAAAATACCAATAATTTAGTAAAGCATGGATACTAAACAACAAATTAAGAAATATAAAATACAATTGCATGAGTTACGGACTGCATTAAGTATGGCTATTGAACGTGAACAGCAAATATTTAATGCAGAGAAGCACAGGATTGCATTAAAAACCGATGAATTTAGAGATGAGTGTATGACTAAATCAAACTTAATTAAGCAGGACCAATTGAAAGCCATGGAAAAATTAGCTGAATACACAACTGAATTAGATAGAATTAATAGAGAATTACAAGAATTACAAGGGCATAAATTTAAATTACGCCATGAGGTTTTAAATAGAATACATGCAGAAAACAGGGCTAAAAAAGATGTGCGCAAAAATCGTGAAGTGTTTAATAAACAGCTTGCTGAAATAAAATCTCAAATTAGCCAACATACCATATTCATTAGTAAATATGAAGACACACGCCGGCAAATAAATGAAGATTATTATAATTGGCGGGATGAACAAGCTGATACAAAAACAAAAATAGCTGCTTTACAAGATGGTGATAAAAAGAAAGCGATATTGCAGAAATACCTAGATGAACTAACACAAGATGACCGTGCGCACCCTGAAAATAGATATAACAAATTAGATCAGGATATAAAACAAACTCATCGCGAAATTGAACATCTAGGTTACCAATATACTAAGCTTGAAAATTATATGAAAACTTTTACTGAATCTGCACCTACTCATCAAGAGTTAGCAATTTCATCTTATTTACGTGAGTCGGGCGCACGGATACCAGTTCTTAAAGCCAAACAGTGTGAACTGCAAAACCTAATTAATGATACCAAGGCAGCAATTAATAATTTTGATGCACAGATGATTGAACTTGCTAATGCACCAATCCCTAAAGAATTGGAAGAACAGACAATCCGAGCACATCAACGATTAGAAATTAGTGGCCAACGCTCACATAGCGAGTATGACCCATTAATTACAAATTTGTCCGACAAAATTCTATCTCTGGAAAATCAACTTGCATTAGAATTAGACTCAACCCCTAGAATAGTAACAGAGCATGTGCAACCTAGCACAGTAACTCAGCAGGTAGCACCCAATCCAGGAACTACACAAGTTAGTGATTTCACAGGTAAATCAAGGAAAGAAATAGAACGTCTAAAAAAGCAACAAATGATGTCAGCAACATTAGACATACCATCTGATCATCCAAACCAAGTAATGTTGTAAATATCAAGATAAGTGCAATATGAACCAGTTTGGCCACAATATACCCAGTAATACCAACCGTATGGTATATAAATCATATTACTTGGTCGGACCGGGACAGTTATATAATCGAATTGCTCTAATGTTGTTGTTTCTGTAGTGCCATATGTAGAATCTAGAGTTTGTTGATTAGCCAATGCTGCCTTAAAATCATAACCGGATTTTACTAACTCACTAACTGAAACACCTGATTTATTTATTTTTGTAGGATGAATTATACAGACAACCATTAAACCCGATAAATTAGCAATAAAATGTCCATATGATTTTTCACGATTTGGAACAATTGGTAGAGCATCCCATGTATCGGTTTTATTTTCAAGCGTAATCATCCAATCTTTAGTAAATGATAAACTATATGGCCGTAAATAAGTAGTCTTAATAGCTTTAATAAGATCCCGATTATCTTTTAGAACCGCACTAATTTCATCATATGGATACCCAATAAGTAAATCTACCCCATCCCATAATTCAAGTTCATATAGGAAAATAATTGGTTGTTTTTTGCTCATCATACTTTCAATTACATCAGGGACAGGCTGTTCAGATTGTAATATACTTAATGGCTCCAGTGTTATTTTTGTATAATTCATAAAATGACTGAATGCTAGAAATAAGAATATAATAATTATAGCCAATATGAAATAGGTTCCTAGATGTGCAGCTGTTGCAGTGCTAGGTAATATATTTTGTAGTTCGTTCATAAGTAGCTGTAGATGGTATTATTTTGTTGGTTGATAGTTTATTAAAAAATAATATTAATAAACATATGAGTGCACCGCACTTCAACCAATATCAGCAATACAATAAAACGGTTTAAACACACCTGTTGATTTATTATCAACACACTACTCCATACCACCAATAACTCATTTAATAAATCAACTATCCTTATTAAGTAACATGTCGGAACAATCTGCAAATACTTCATCTGGTGCAAATGACAACACTAATACCGCAGCTGCAACTACGGTTCCTGCTACCACTCAACTACAAACAATTACTGTTCCTGAAGGCCAGCGTTATATTGCCCGTGTCAAATGGTTTGATAACACTCTCAGCTATGGTTTTGCTACTGTAACATCAGGTGACCATGCTGGTCGTGATATTTTTGTGCACCAAAGTAATATTCTCACCCTGGCACAAGGTATTTATCGCACTCTCCGCATGGGTGAATACATTGAATTTAACCTAGAAGAAAGCACAGAAAGTAGCCATCGTTATCAAGCAATTGCGGTAACTGGACCAGGTGCTGGGCAGCTCATGTGTGAATCGAATCCACGCCGCCCCAGAGTTCAACAACAAACACATCAGCCATCGCAACAGCAAGCAAATCAAAATAATCAATCAGCTCATCAACCTAGAGCTGCAGGAGCTGGCAACCGTCACAACCGTCGTGCAGGTAATCACCAATACCAAGGTGGCTATCGTAACCAAGCACCTATCCAAGTTGTAGTCGAATACCCTAATCCTCAACGTAATCAATACAGACGCCCCCGTCAACCCCGTAACCAAAATGCCGGTCAAACATCTACTCAATCAGCTGCTGCCAATATTGCTGCAACCCTAGCAGCCGGAAATTAGACACTGTTTGTTTTAATTTTTATAATTGTTTCGTTTTAGAAAAATTAATTGCTAATTGATAAATATTGTTTTTTTTGGTTTTTCTTTTGTCTTTTTAAAATTGCTAAATAGAAATAAAAATTATGTAAAGTATAAAATAAATATACTGCGTTTAAAATGACAACCAAATCAAAAACCCCAAAAGGTCTGAAGCCTGCAGCGCAATATGTTCCCGGACATCTAAGTAATAAAAAAATAGCTGGTAAAACTATGGTAGTGCGCAAGTTACCTGGTGGTAAAAAGGAATGGCGAGTTGCAACCAAAATGGAAAAAGCATGCTCTAGGACACTAAAAAACAAAATCAAAAAATATACAGAAGAATCACGTAAATCACACAAAGGCAAGGGTCATCATATTTTCTATCCACAACAAGCAGTTCCTGCGGCCATCAAGTATACTCAAAAGAAGTATCCTAAATGCCAATTAGTTAATACTACACGCAAAAGCCGCCGAACTGGTAAAATGTTACGCAAATAGGCAACTAGCCTGTTTAGTCACAAATAATTAATTAATTAATTTTTTATTATTACTACTACTATTCAAATAACTTATTTGTGCACACATAAGTTTTCATCAGGACTGATTGACCAACGTTGATAAATATTATCTGCATTACAAGGTGCCATATATAAACCATCCATATCATAAGTCATACATTGTTGTGTTAATGGATGCTGAAAAGCCGTATATGGTAATACATTCCGTAATTTAGTATTTCCACCCATTATTTTGGCTTCAGTTACCTTATTAATTATTTGTTTAGCATTAAAATATTGAGGGTCCATTAGATTACCAGTGAGTAGACAAGGTTTTAATTCATACTTATCATTATACGCATACAAGCACATATCATTAACTGATATGGCATATGTTTCAGGGTTTATTTGTTGTGGTATTACTGATAAATATTGGCCTGTAGCCGTGTTCTTGATAGTCTTAATCCGGCTATCTTTTGGCCACGGCATTTTAGCTTCATTGCCAATATTATTTATAGGTTGGCTCATTATTATTTATTATTTCTGGTTATTTTATTTGATTATTTTAACCATCCATATTGACTACCAGATTAATATTAAAACATCTGATTATGTAATAAAGAATTTACATACATCACCAATTTATAAACCGACCTTATTTAGATTTACCAAACAGTAATGGTCACAAAAACAGTAGTTGATTTATTACTTTTATCTGCAGTCGTATTGATATTAGATGTAGCATTTCTATGGTCAATGCGTGGGTATTTTAACAAACAAATCCGGGAAGTGCAAGGTTCAAATATGGTAATGAATTATATAGCAGGTGGTCTTTGTTACTTAGTAATTATAGGATGCATTTATAGGTTTATAATTATGTCGAATGCGAGTATCATAGATGCTGCACTGCTAGGTTGGTCAATCTATTTAATCTATGAATTGACAAATAAAGCATTGTTTACTAATTGGACATGGACTACAGTAATGATAGATGGTATATGGGGTGGTGTAATGTTTGCAGCTAGCACTTTCCTATTTAGGCTTTTAAAGAATAAGTTAACAATATAAACAAAAAATTGTTTTTAATTAATAACAATAGATAAACTAATAATATTAGTATTCATAAGATTATCATAAAATATAAATAATTACAAATAATTTAAATAATTATGGGAATTAGCCGCCTAGAATCTATAATTAGAAATGCAGATATAACCAAAAAATCATATGCAAATGGAATTACTAAAATGTCGTTAAAAGATTTGCCGTTGATTCCTAATAATAGGCCAAATCAAAAAATAAGAACAGTAGTAATTGATACATCAGAATTTATATATAAAAGTATTATAGGCGGTGATCATACCAGTGGAATTTTAAATTTTCTGGAAAAAATGTTTAGATGCCAAATTATGCCAATATTCGTATTTGATGGTAAACCACCTAAAGAGAAAACTCGCATTATTGAAGAAAGGAAAAAAATAAAAGAACGTGCACGTGAACGTGTAGAATCACTTAAAGGGCAAATTGATAAAGCTGATGAAGTTCTCAGTATTATTACAGAATTGCATGAAAATAGACAATCAAATATTAACACTAAAACTTCTAATGAATTTTTATGTAAGAATGAATCCTGTAGTAAATTTGATGAAACAATACTATCAGAGAATGACATAAGTTGTTTATGTCAGGAATGTAATATTATATACACTGAAAATGATAAAAATAATATATCTAATGTGGATACAGATTATAATATTACTATGCATGGTGCATATGAAAGTTTAATAGGCATAATTGGTGATGATGATAATTATAACTATATTCCGTATATTAATAATGATTCAAGAGATGGTAACACTATTCCAACAGAAGATATTATTGATAAATTACGGACCAAAATATCCACTTTATATAGTGAAAGTGAAAGAATGGTAAAAAAAATGGTGGGTATTCAGGATGTGCAATATGCTGATATTAAACAGTTGTTCAATCATTTTAATATTCCATATATTCATGCAGGTGTGGAAGCAGAAATGATTTGTGCTGCATTAGTAAAGCTAGGTATTGCTGATTATTGTATTGGTAATGATATGGATTTATTTGCACTTGGATGCCCTCGTATAATTCGTAATATAAATTTCCGCGATGATTTCGTAGATGTTTATTATTTGGATCCTATCTTGAATAACCTAGAGCTATCTTATGAAGAATTTGTTGACCTATGTATACTATTGGGTTCTGATTATACAGGACGGCTAGGTGGTGTAAAAAATTATCACATTCTCGGATATGTTCAAAAATATAGGTCAATAGAATCCATTTTGGATAATATTGATATAATAAATTCTAGTCTAATAGGTGAATACACAGAAGATGGAATGCAACGTGTTATACGCGTTCCTGAATCATTTAATTACAACGAAGCACGTAATATCTTTCAAACCGAATTTACGAAAGAACAAATTGCGGGTTTATTTCACATTCCTGTTGATAATATTTATCAGGCCTGTTATAATAGGTGCCTAGAGCTTCGTAATAATAATCATATTTATGATAATACAATTGAATTTTGCAAACAAAAATGCGGTCGGCTTAATAATATGTTGATATCTAAAAAAATTAACACTATTATATGGTCAAATTTATTTAATGATGAAAAACCGGATGATTTCATTTTAGTAAAAAGTAAGAAAACCAGCCCGATTAATATATCAGGACGTAGGACAGATATAATAAATGATATCCGGAATAGGGGGCAGAAGAATTTTAGCAGGGTTGCGTTTGGTAGCAGTCCAAATCATGCAATGGTAATGATTTAATTAGTCGATTACATGTAATTATTTTATTTTTGTTTTGTTTTTGTAATTGCAAGTTGATAATTATTATGAATTATCTTATATTCTCCTTTGTGACTATCTAGGAACTTGTCCATTGTAGCTTTTATTTGTATTCCATCACCACCCCTATAATCATCCATCCACATTATACCATCTAATCTTAGTATTTTAAATGCATTCTCCATATCACGCTGTATAAAATCGGGCTCATGGCATCCATCTATATATATGAAATCATATGTTTGTGAATTTGATTTAAAAAATTCATCAGAAGTTATTTTATGAACAGTAATTTTATCGCTATTTTTACATTTATTAATATTATAATCAAAGTTAGCTTCTTCATTATTTTGAAGAAACTTACTATGGTCATTAGTATCAATATTCATAAAAGGGTCAACACATGTTAGTGTCGATTCATTATGTGATAATAAATTATCAGCAAAAAAAACACTAGATAATCCTTCATAACATCCAATTTCAAGAATATTATGTTTATCCGTTGCAGTTAGAAATTTCAATATTTTGTGTCGTATTTCACTTACTAGGAACCAGTTTTGTGTATATTTATAACTCATAAATTACTTGATTATATTAGCGTGTTAATTTGTTAGCGTGTTAGGTATCGTAAATTATTAGTCAAATAATATAATACTAGCTCTTAAGTAAAATAAAATATATTAATAAAAAAGTATAATTCAAAAATACTAGGTAAAATAATACATACCAATACATAATAACACATAGTAACAACAAATGCCAGTATCTGATGATATAAAATCTGCCTATCGGGGATTATTCTTAATAGTAACATTAGGTGTTCTGTTAATGATTATAACAAGTGTAGTTCGTAGTTGTAGCGGAGAAGTTGTTGAAGGATGGTTGACATATAAACGTGGTCCGGATAATTCAGTCCGCACTGGTATTGATGGTCATTATCCTAACGGCGCTACCGGATTACCACCTAGTGCTCCTGCATTCTACTTGGTCCCAGAATATAGGTTGCCATATGATTGGCCCCGTGGCTTTCAAACCAGTTATCCAGTCACACATGTTGAACCTTTAGTCACACTTAATTAGGCAATTTAAATGTGCAAAAATAGAATTAAATAATATGTAAATTTTTATAATTAAAAACTAGAAAACTTAACTAATTTTTTTTTATTTTAGTATTTATCTGTTTATACCATGTTATTTGGTATTTATTGAGCACCTGCGGCGGCTTGTTTAGCCTTCTTTTCCTTCTTAGCAGGGGCGGCAGCTGCTTGAGCAACAGGGGCAGCAGCGGCAGGAGCAGCGGCTACTTCAGCCTTGGCGGATTTAGATTTCTTTTCCTTAGGGGCAGCTGCTTGAGCAACAGGGGCAGCAGGTGCGGCAGCAGCAGGGGCAGCAGCGGCTTGTTTAGTCTTCTTTGCCTTGGCAGGAGCAGCAGCGACAGCGACAACAGGTGCAGCAGCGACCGCTTGTTTGACAGCCTTTGCCTTCTTGGGGGCAGGAACACTGGTAGCGGCAACTGGTTCAGTAGCAGCGGGTTCAGTGGTAACTTGAGATGCCATTGCAATCATTACTTCGTTGCGGGCAACAGAGTAACGAGCCTTGTCTTCAGTTTCAAGTTGGATATACTTGGCACGAGACTTGTCATCAAGGTTCTTCCATTGTTCACCAACGAGCTTGCTAACTTCCCCAAAGGAAAGGTTAGGGTGCTTGGTCTGGATATCATTGCGGTTAGCTTGGGTGAAGAAGCTGAATGCAGTGCGTGGCTTCTTTACTTGGCGGAGAGGATCATCGCGGCGCTTTTGGCGCTTGAAGTGGCGGTTGAAGTATTCGCACTCGCGGTTGCTAATAGTAGCCCAGACAGTTTCAAAGTTGAGGCTGTTGGATTCGCAGATGGAACGGACGACTTTGCTGACAAGTTTGTATTGGGATTCAGCGCCTTTGAGTTGAGCAGTGAAGGACATATTGGATTAGATTGGAGTTGGTTTGTTGCTTTGAGCTGGTATTGGTATTAGTGTGTTGTATTGAATCATAATAATATCTTTAATATGTTTTTTAAACGCACCCGAACCATGTATTTTTCAGGCTGGATGATAATCTAGCCACCATACTTTTTATAAAATCATTAAGAAAAAAGAACTGTGCAATAAGTAAAATAACCTAATTCTATCATCACTATAGGGAAATGCCGACAAATAGTTCAATAAAAAAACGAGATTCTAGGCCGGCAAATGATATAAGCGCAGTAAAGAATATTGGAGGTGACTGGATATTGGCATTATTAATTGTAATAATAATTATAATAGCCCTAATTATTTATGCACCAAAATATCAAGCATCAGTAGATAAATTTATTAACCTAGACTTACAATATCAAAACATCGGAGGGATTTATAACTCCAATGAATCAAAGTTAGTAAAATGGAATGCAGATAATTTTCAGAGACTACAACTTAAGTTTACAAATCCAGGCTCAACAAAAATATCAAAAGTCAAATTAGATTTCAAAGATGTAAACAACAATAATTTATATACATATTCATTTGAAAATGCGGCACCTGGTAACTTAGTGTTTCCATTCAAACTTAATTTACCAGCTGGTAAAGCTTATATATTACTTGTGTATTTGAATGATAATTCGCAACCAACATTTGTAAAAGATATATACACCGATGAAAATTATTTCAATTTCACAGATATTACTAATCAAAATTTACCAGATGGTGCTGATTCTATACTTAGTATCAAAATTACTAACCCAGACCGCCCAACATCTATTGCTACTGAAGACACTGCTAGCTCAAGGCAACGTGTTCTAGGAACACTCAAAATGCAACCATATAATATGGTTAGTATACCAGTGACTATACCTGTGTTATCTGAATATAAAAATTTATTAAGGGGTGCAACTTCTGCAAGTCCAGATGTTAAGGCAACACATGATGATAAAATTGCTGCGCTTGACTCATTTGTCTTTAAAGAAATTGAAGCCAAAGTAATGGTAATTGGTCTTCCGCCTAAAACACCTGTAACTACCCGGGCAAATCAGCCAACAACTACCCGGGCAAATCAGCCAACTACAACTATTAATGCAACTATTGCAGGTGAATATGAACTATATGGTATATCTGCAGATGAGCTCACTAAATTTGAGCGTGAATATCCTAATCGTGTAAAAGTCATAACACCTGGTGTGGATGGGTGTGTGCAAGGTGACAATAATAAATGTGCAATTGCCGTTAAAAATCTGGTGAATGGTGCTAAATATAAATTGGTGATAAGAGCAGTGTATCAACAGCTAGGCAGTATAGAACCAAATATACGTTATACTAAGGAACAAACTATTATATTCTCAGTCAGCAGCGATTCTAATAGAGATGCTGACCTCAACCAAACATTTAACATAGCTAATAAAGCTAAACAATATGTTATGAATCAAGAGCAAAAAGAATATATTAAGCGCGACCAGAACAGACAGGATTATAATATAATAAACCTAGAAACTGATATTAAACAACTTTCTAATAAAATATATTATTCTTTGTAGAGCGGTCCAGTGTGGCATTAAATCATTAAAATGACTAATAATAATATCTGACGAAATAAATAAAAGGGACACAATTATTAATCCGGGAATACTATAATGTTATACGATTTGGCGACAATATTATTAATAATCGGTTTCTCATTCCTCTTCAAAATAAGTATAACAAAAGGATATGATGAACAACTGATATTTATACTCCTAGCATTGGTTGTTATGGTAATTTATAAATATCTTACCTACCGGCATATGATGCGATCAGGAAAACCAGTCGTCGGCGCTGAACCTTACCTAGATTTCACAGATGAAATGAACAAATTCTTGGGTCAAGATATACCGAATGGTATTAACCAAGATAACATTAATGAATACAAGAGCCAGATAGCTGTATTACAAGATAAAGTAGACACTATGAACGAGTATCTAAAAGATTTAAATAGCCGTGCTACTACTACCGATACCAATAATGCTGCTATCGGCGGACTAGATTTCCAAACAGGGCAACAAATCCAGGACTATCGTATTAAAAAAGCACAACAGGATATCCAGCGCACTGCAGACCTAATCAAGCAGAATCGTTTAGCTGAAGATGCCAAGAAATACAACAAAATAAAAGTTTTTTCAAGCTGTGTTGTAGCAGGAGCAGATGGTAGTTATTCAAAAGACATGCCTAGCGCATCAACTGGTGCCGGACAAGCATCTGGTATGATGATAAACCCAGTAACTGGTGCACCAGTATCAGTGCCTAGCGGTGCTCCTGGTGTTGCAAGTGGGTCGGCTCCCGCGACAGCTGCAGGTAGCGCATTAGGTGCAGGCTCCGGTGTTAATATAAATGATATATTACAAACCATTGCCAACAACGGTATTGACATCAATTTAATATAATACTACTTCTCCATAATGGCTGATTTATTCCAGCCTGACTGTTTTTATTTGTTTGTTTTTAATAAAATAGAATTAATACAGAATTACATAACACTTCTATTAGTAAATGTTCGATAATTTGTCCAATAAAAAACTGGTCATGATTGCCGGAGGTATATTAGTATTTGTGATTGTCCTAGCTATGATTTATATTGCTAGTGGAGACAAGAGTGGTAATAAATCAGGTTTGCCAGTTGCTCATAATAGTTTCACAGATACTCACCAGGCTGTTACTAGTGCCATTGAAAATTTTGCTCCCATTTCACAAGCTGATTATGATAAATTCAAAGCAGCAGCACAAACATCCGTTACTGCAGACGCACTTACTGATGCACAGAAAACCGAAATACTTGGTCTACTAGGTTGCCAGAATGCAATTAACCAAAATATGCAAGGTTATCGTTCAGCAGAAAGTGGTGCAACTTTCAAGGTTGAAGAAGTGCGGGATACTGCTGCTAACACTAAAAAATATATTATTCATGCATCTGGAGATTTAGTCCTTTCAGTTGATAGCGTAACCGGGAGCTTATCTAAGGCAGTTAAAAATACTAAAGACACCAAACAATTATTTGATAAGGAAGATGTTCTAGACGCAGCTGGTAAAGCAATCGGGACAGTTATGTTTACTAAGGCGTTAACAGGTGGGATTAAATTCGGGCTTCAGTATGAACATGAAGCATTATCTCTCCGACCATTAAATAAGCCTGACCCTGCTAAACCAGCTATGCCATTCGGGCGTGGCCAACAATTCACATATGATGTCAATCTCAAAGGTGAATTATTGGATGCGGCAGCTATGGCTCTAGGATACCGATTGGCACCTGGTGTTGGGTCAGCGGATTTACAAAATGTTGGTGGTGTTGCTGTATGCGGTGCAGGTTCTGGCTCGAGTGTTCCAGTAACTACTAAAGCCGGTGGAGCTGCACCTAACCAAAGTTTATGCTCGCTTACTGAAAAACAATTTAACGATGCAATTTCAGCTGCTGTTGCCAATATCAGTGCTTTCAATCAGTCTGCAGGTGGCGCACAACCTGGCACCCAAAATAATCCATTCGCCAATAAACCTATTAAGTTCAACGTTAATCTAAGTGGATTGGGTGGACAGTCAACGGGTTCTGGAACCGGATCAGCACCAAAAGGAGTCTTATCTGGATTCGCTGATATACCTAGTAACGGACAAAAAGAAGGATTCGCAGATATAGCATCATCTGGATCTGGAACCGGTCAAGTTCGAAGTCTCATCCAAGCATGGGATGCGTCACAAAACCCTGGGTCAGAAACAGATTTTGGCGGTTTCCCTACTAGTGCAGGAACTTTAGGTAATGCATTACGTGGGAAAATGGTAAGCTGCCCTAAGATTGATCGCACACAATATTATACTGAACGCCAACTGGCACAATGCGCAGGTTGCACACCTGATGCTTATCTCCGCGGTCAGCTAGGTGGTTCGGTATTTTCTTAATTCATACTCTCCCGCATCATTAAGTTACTTTTTATTTCGGTTTTGACAAATATAAAATCAAATAATAAAATAAAACACTCGACACGACACTTTAATACCAAATTTACGGAGTGCCATAAAATGATAAACAAAACAGTTGTTCTCCTTGTTATACTAGGACTTGTTTTCCTATTTTGTGTTGTAATGCTTGTATTAGATAATATTAAACCAACAGGCGCTAAACAAGAACCGTTCGCTGACACACCTGCAGAAGTTGCTGACATACAAAAGAAATTAGATGTATTAACAGATGAGCAATTAAAAGGTGTTGTTGGATATATGAAAGATAAACTTGTCGGTTACAACCTTTTGCCTGAACAACAAGCACAGGTTGATTTAAGCCAATATGTGCCCAAATCAAATATACCCCCCGCTGGACCTCGTGTTGACCTTAGTCAATACATGAAAAAGTCAAGTTGCCCACCTGAAAAAGTGTGCCCACCCCAGAAAGAGATTGATTATAGTCAATATGTTAAACGTAGCACCATCCCTCCTCAACAACAATGCCCTCCTTGTGTGGCCCCTAAAGTAAAAGTGAGCGCCGGACTATGCGAAAAATGCCCTCCATGCCCTACTCCTCCTCCTTGCCCTACTTGCCCAGTAGTTACTTGTCCTAAACCTGAACCTTGCCCTAAGCCGGTTGACCCTCCTAAATGCAGTGAAATTAAATATATCAAGGTTCCTACTATTATTACACGGACTATTAAATTAGATGCCTCTAACAATGTCGTTAGTGAAGAAGTAGCTAGTGAAGAAGGCTCCAATAACTCATCTAATGCTTCCAAGAACAAATCTTCAAATAATAATAGTGCTTCCAATAATTCAACAGCTGAAGAAGAAATGGCTACCGAGGAAGAATCGGAACCTAGCACAACTTCCCCGATGTCTACCAGCTATAAGATACCAGCTGCTACTCGGGCAGCTAACAAACAATCTACTGAACAATGTAATGTTGTTGGTCTTAACTCCGAATTCCGCAAATATGGCATTTATGGCCTAGAATAACCTATACCATCATGAGCCTTAACAACGCGTTAGCCGCATTCATTTTTATACATTTTTATATTACAAAATAACAAGTAAATATCAATAATTCACTTGCAGTCCTATAAATAAATATTATGGCTATTACTGACTATTTAACTGAATTGGTATATGCCGCAGTTGGAGCACTGCTAGGATACTTACTTATGAAGATGGATGATGTCCTTAACAATAAACAATATACCTATAAGGAATATAGTAAATTCTCACTTGGTTGCTACCTAGCTACACTAGCCGGGCTATTACTCATGAGATTTGCTGGCCCTGTTCGGCTACCTGGACTTGGTTCAGTATCTAGCGATACCGGAATAATTGCACCCCGTCCTATTGTTACTCAACAATACTCACCTAGCGTTTCAGTGTCAGCACCTATATCCAAACCAGCAACTATTCCATCATCGGGGACTGCTTTCTTCCAACCTGCTAATGGTGCACAATCCCTTAGATTTGCCTCTGGAACGCCAACTTTTTAGAGTTGGCTATATACAGGATTGCTAATGCAATCCTAACGCCAACTTTTTAGAGTTGGCTATATACAGGATTGCTAATGCAATCCTAACGCCAACTTTTTAGAGTTGGCTATATACAGGATTGCACCAGAAATCCTAACACCAACTAAGAAAAATAAGTGATTAGTATTAAGATTGTTGTGCTAGGTTTCAAATACTAACCTAGAATTACTTTTGTCACAGGATGTTTATTTTTCATTTTAGAGTAGTAAAATAAAACATAAAAAAATAATAAAATACATACATTTATAAGATTATAAAATTATTATGCCGACCTCACCAGGAAATTCTATAGCTAGGGCAGGTATTCAGGACTTCACAAAAAATCCGCGTAAAACATACTTTCTCATAACAGGGATAGTTGCA
>JACCDO011209001.1_pt1 | contig 16049 bp, 5 predicted proteins | sample 7446101 | NCBI WGS metagenome assembly JACCDO01 (sample SAMN15323440, study PRJNA562643) | freshwater metagenome | isolation source: river surface water | place: USA:Blue River Watershed | collected 2017-08-16
ACCGCCAAAGGGACATCGGAGAAAGTTATGTTAGAAGAGGTTAGAAAGAGCTCTAATATGGTGCCTTGGTATAGAACAGATATGCTATATGATAAATACATAAGTTTACACGGTCCATTAGAAAATAGACGGGAAGTTAATGTTCGCATAGAGGGTATAGATGATTGGTGCATAGATTATACTTATGCAAATCCAACATTATGGATAATTGCATCATCAGGTATATGGTATAGAGTTGCTGGAATTTTGGCATCTCCTCAAGGTTATTTTGGAACTCCTAGCACTACTTACTCGAGCATTTTTCAGGAAACAATTTCAATGTTTCAAATTTCATCTCATGTAGCCATGTGTCTACTCGATTATTTGCCTATAAATCCTAAGATAAGTTTCAATGATATAGCCGCTGAAATTAATCAAAGGACAAATGGTGACATATCTGATCTTGAACTACTAAAGTATCATAAATTTATCGTAGAGCAAATAACAGCGTTGGAAACACCTAGTGAATGGCGCAATAAACTTACCTTTAACAACTGTCAGTTTATAACTCAACTACAAAAAATTGGCGAAATGTACAGCACTAACCCCGGATCGTATACACCGGGCAATTATGGTATTGATAATGGTAAAGGTATTAAAAAGTCGCGAATAACTGATGTAAATGAAACTAATAAGATCGATGTAGACGTTGGTAAAAAATCGACTAAACCAAGCGGCCGTAGTGTGTCTTCCTCGGTGAATGAAGCCAAGCTTGAACCATTCTGTTTTCCGTCTAATAGAAATTTAAAGTTACAAACACCACCTCATTTAGTTGGGTTATTACTCAATACATGGAATTTTCTTATGAATTTTAAAGTCTTTTTAAACTTACCAAGTATCTCGGTAGAAATGTTTGAGCACTGTTTATTTGGCCACTTAAGCCCATATAATAAAAACAGCAGAGACGGTCTATTCGGTTTAAGTAATATATTGGATAATATTCATGTATCTCTGTTGAGTAAGTTACTAGGTGAAAAGGTTAGGTCTACAGTCAGTAATGCTAGTGCCATTGTCGATGAAAATGTCTCAGATGATGACATCAGCTTATCCACATTAGCATTACATTACCGCAGATTTTGTGAGAAAGATATTAGTACCAAAGATAGCACGTATATTGATAATAAATTAGCTACAATACTACAAGTAGGAAACGCTTGGGTTGAACTTGCTAGGATTTTTATCTCGGAGCGCATGGATTATATATTATTAGAAAATGTCGACTATATTGAAGAATGTGAGAATATAATTGAATCCATTATGAAAGATTCTGATTTTTCTCAATTAGTATCATCTTTAGAAAATGATAGGAATACTTTATTTGAATCTTCGGATCTAAAACACATATACAATAGAATTGGTGAGGCCTGGTATGAACGGACAGATCGTGCCGAATCTCCCAAAGATTCGATGTGTATTGGGTCATTGGTAGATGCGTTCTCGTCTAAAATGAGTATTTGGTATCCTGGAATAGTAGTCAGTAAAAATGACGAATATGTAGTTGTAAGGTTTTTGTGCTTTGGCAACAATCCTTCATTGTTTGAGACTATACCAATCAGATGCCCTTATCATTTGTCTCCTTACTTGAGTGTATCAAATGATGAAATTTTAAGATATAAGACTCCTACTATTATTAACGCAGATTTGTCAGCACCGATTAATGTTGATCATGTTGGGGGCGGTCATATTGAGATTGCAACCGATATTCGATTATTTTTTAGTAATGTTCGTGATCACTATTATCAAAAAGACAATTCGGAAAAAATAATCGACGCTATAGACAGACTAAGTGAAAGTTTTGAGGAAAAATATAACAATAAGGTTTTAATCCCTTATCAGAAATACGAGGAGAGTAAATTATTGCGGGAAAAGTTGAATCTAAGTAGTTCATCAATAATGACGCTGCAAGAATGGATTTCATTGAAACAATCTGTCGGCGGTTGCTTTGATTCTAGGTCTGATATAGTGACTCCTAGTGAGTGGAGCGACTTGAAAGATATTATTCAATGTTTGAGCACATTAAATTATCAAGAAATTCCACTCGAAATGAAATTACAGTTACTGAATTGGCTATGCATGGAGCTATTGACGACTGAAAGACTAAAAACGTATCTAGAGGAGCTAGGAGAATTCAGATACCAATACGATAGACTAATGCGTTCGAAAAAAGTGACTGAACTTGATACTGATGAAACAGGTAGAGATGCGGGTATTAAGCGCAAAATGTATGATGAAAATGTTGATGATGACCGTGATATTGAATCTAAAGCGATTTCTGTTGACTGTACTCTTGATCGCTCAAAATTTCCAGACTACAGTCTTCTGTTCACGCGTTTGGCTCCTATTGGGTCTGATCGAGATGGAAGACAATATTGGATATTTCCTAGAGACACGTCTAAAAGAATTTTTTGCGAGATTCGCAATAATTCAAATTTGTCGGAATTTGTAATATTTTCGGAAATGGACGAAATTCATAATCTTTACTATTGGCTTCAAGATAAAGTAAACAAGGAGTATAAGTTAAAGCAATATATCATGAAATGGCTCGTTGGTAATAATCTTCCCGTACCGGACAAAAAAGCACCCAAACGAAAAGCTGTAGATGATGGTGCAGATAATACCGAGCCTAATATGGAATCGTTGATAAGCTCTCGCACTAGCAGCACAAGGCGTCGGCGGATATCTGATAAGGGTGATAGTAGTGATATCGTCGATACTTCATCGGCAATTGAAAGTGAAGGTACACTATGTAATTCGGAATTCATTCAGGAATATAGTAACATGTGGTTTAATACTAGTGCCCCAATCAGAAATGAGACAAATAGTGTAATACTTACAATTACAATTGATCTCTCCAAATATTCACAGTTAGGGGTTGCAATCGTTGATAAAGATGAAGAAATTGTCGTTACAAGTTTTAAATATAATGAAGCGAAAGTAAGTGCCGGGGAAATTGCAGGATTGCGCATAAATGATCGGATCATTTGTATTAACAACAAGCATTTGAATCGAGTAGCTCAAGTTAAAACCGTTATAGATAATATTGAAATTGTTAATGGGATAAAATTGGTAAAACTACTAATATATCGTAAATTAGTAAATAATTTACTATTAAGTAGCAATAGTGCTGCTAAAGATAAATTGACTCAAATAGAAACTGAAAATAGTAGAGTCGCCGCTTTTGCAGCAGCTTGCACAAGTCCCTATGATATTGCCAGCATAGAACACACTTACCCTTTGCATCAACAAGGAAAGATCCCAAGTAACTTGATAGCAATTTTATTTGAATTAATGTCGATAACATGCTTGAAAGGTATGACCGTTCCCGATGATTGGAACGAAGTGAGTTATCCATCGTGGTTGATTCGGATAAATCAGGTTATGATATCAGCATGCTGGTGTGATGAATTGGTTTCAAAACATGAGGCACATATTTGCCTTGGCGAAGATGATTGTTATAATACAGTGTATAGGTCAATGCATTGCTTTTGTAACGCATGTGCTGGCGAATGCGTCTGCAAGAAGTCTCCAAAACAGATCATCAACCATATGGTACAAATGTTATCAAAATTACTTATAGAAGTTGAAGAAATTCTGAGTAAAAATCCGTTTATTTTGACAAAGTCGTGGCATGATCCGAGATCAAGAAACAATTGGAAATACTTATGTACTAATGCAAGTACGTTCTCTCAGGTGGCCCAAGCGACTATAATTTTTCACCAAGCTATCAAGCATTCGGTGGCGAAAGAATGGAATTTATCTTACACCCGTCCACAATATTTGTTATCCAACAATAGCCGTAGTTTTTTAAAGCATTTTTCCGAGCCACCTGCAGAGAATACTGTAATTTACTATATTGATGGCCATTTTGAAAGTTTGCAAGTGGAGAATGAGTTAAAATTACCTAAAACTTGGGGTAGTAATATGGAGTTGACTGATTCTATGAGAGGTCGGGCTTACTTTTGTGCCATCAAAAGCACTAAAATATACCTTTGTGGCCCATCTGATCATGCGCGAAAATGCTCTCCTTTTGTGCAAGTTGAATTAGAAGTGCTTCCCCAGTACAATCCTATGGTCGATAAAGTTCGACCCAAAGTGCATGAAAAATATCCTAATACGTCCGCTCATTTACCCGTAGGCACTAAATTAGACACAGAAACGACGCTAGCTGTTCGAAGAATTAATAAAATTGTGCTCCGAGTTGTTACATGCATTATTCAAAATGTGGCTTTCAAACCATTTGAATTCGCTGTCGATCGTGCTGTATATCCCGACTATTACGATATCATTACCTCTCCAATGACATTTGAAATTATTAACGAGAAAGCATGGAAAAATGAATACACTAGTATGATGCAGTTTATTCTTGACGTGCAACTAATACGGGATAATTGTCAGCTTTATTGCGAGAACAAGTTTCCTGCGATGGTAACATTAGCAGATAAATTATACACAGAAGTTTCAGCATTATCCCAACTTTTTGATGACGAAATTCTTGTCCGTGGTTATAAACCGATAGTTGGAGATGGACATACCGTAGATAATTGTGCAAAAAAGGATGATATTGAACAGATTAATAAAATTTTTTCAGTTGGTAATAAATTTATTGTTTGCATGCGATTAGACAGGAGATGTCCCAAGTTTTTAGTTCCTCTTGGTACCTATCTTTTAAATTTAGATTCGCTTATGGCCGAGGGTAAATTCACTACTACCACATATGGTACAGATATAAATGGCGCGTATATCAAACAAGATTCGTCTGGGACAATTGTGGGACATAAATCATTTGAAGCTTCTACATCTCACAAATATTCGAGTATTTTACCTTGGAGATGGTTAGCAGTCGAGTGGATAGATGTTGATGATGCTCAAGACAAATATCGAGGGGAATATATTAATCATTGGGATATTATGTCTAGAAAGCTGTCATTGATAGAAGATATTTCTGCTACAGCAGTCGTTAAATTACCTCTTAAGAAAAAATAGGAGTTCGAACATATTGTTGTAAAATTTGTTTAATAAACTTGATTACACTGCAGACAAATTAAGCAAGAAATAATCTCTCCAATCTTCTAATCCTCTTACCCACGCTTCACCCTCTGCAGAGGAATTGACTTTAAATTTCAACATAGAATCACCCATGTTAATATAAAATCGCGAATAGTCGCCACGCCTTGTAGTTGAGTCATCAGCATTAATGTCAACGACTTCAATAAGATTGATACTAGGGTATGAGGCAATCGGAGTGCGGTCATCTTTATTTTTAAAGAATTGTAACTGACTTGACTTTTCATCGATACGACAGTGGACTGTATCCCATTCACCGGAAGTTCCTTTAAACATAGAATTATTATTTTTCTTAATTTCTAAGTATCCACTCAACATTTTTGGTTTTTCATTTATATCCATTGGAGGGTCAATAAGCGTAATATCATCACAATCAACAAAGTCTGTCTTGATACTTGAACTTTCCAGCAAATTATCACTTAATGTATATTCATCAATAGTAGGTTGATTAGCTACGGGATTAGATAAAACTGACCCGGTTTTTATGTACTGAGCATAATCAATCGAATAATCCTTCCATTGAATAAGCTTTTCTTTCCATCGGGCAGCTTCATGCTTGGTTTTGAATTTAATTTCAATTTTATGCCCCTCCGAGTCTATGGTTAACGTGGACGATTCTGCTTTTGTAGCTTCATTAACAGAAAAATTTATAACAAACTGTAGATCAATCATATTTTCAGCATCATTCGGCACATAATTCATTTTTAAGCGAGTATCAGCTGCCTCTTTCTTATCTTTGAAGAAGTATAATTTACCAGGAGTGCGAACTTCAACATAATTTTCTTTCCATGTCGTGCTGGTGAATCCTAACGCATTTTTACTGACAAATTTTCTTTCGATTGTCCCAAAAATTGAACCAGGGATAGTCGGTGGGGCTGGTCCAGTCGTAGCACTAGGATTTTGAGAAGATGTTTCATTTGTGTTTTCTTTAGACCTCCAGAAAATTCCAAACAAGCCAGTAAACATGCCACTACTATTATCCTGAGGCAAATCATTGTTACCATTATGCTTAAAACTGTGTCCTAAAAAATTTTTTAATGTATTTCCTAATATAAGTGATTTAGTATGTGCTATCAAGTCTATTCAATGAATCCTTACCTAAGCGATATTTGTTGACAGTTCTTGTTTTTTGTCTAGCCAACTGACGTTTTCCTTCTCTCATCTGCTCATCAGTAACTATTTCATTACCGAATTGATAGTTAGCCAGTCCAACGTAAACCAAAATATAGTTAAATGCATTAGTGATAAATAAAAATTCAAATATAAATAAGATGATTGGACATACGGTACCAAAGAATACAACAAGCCCATGGATTCGTTCTAATTGATAAAACTGAGAAAATGATGAAGTCATATCAATTTGCTCACTTGCTGTGGGATAGTCGTTATATGTCCAACGCCCAGTTTTCATACCATTTTCACTTATCCAACCAAGGTAAAAAAAACCTAAAGGAGCGACTAAACGTGCTACCATTCTAACATTAAATGATAGAGCGTCAGGGGTAGTTCTAAATGGTACTAATTCCATTAACCCAGTTATTTGAATAGAGAACAAAGCCCAAAATGTCACATATGTTGCATAGCCCAAAGTTAATAAAATAAAAATAGTTATTCTACCTAAGGATGAATTAGAATGATGCACTGCTTTAAAATATGGGGACGAACTATTGGAAACAGTTTCTATACTACATGCAACACCTAAAAACGACATGATGGATAATCCTGCACAAATAATTGCACCGAATCGGCTTAATAACGGATAGTAAAATAAATGTAAATTATACTCAAATTCTGTAGAATCATATCCACCCTCTGTCCACTTGATAACTTTAGTACCTACATCTTTAAATCTTTGCTTGGCTTCCATTAAATCTTCTAAGTAGTATGCTTTTAATTTTGTTCTTTCAACTTTCGCTTGGGCCATGCGATATCTGTGTTTATTATAATTCATTTTGCATCGTAATGCAGCTAGACTATGTATGGAAATTGTGTTCGTTTTCTTGTCGATAGCTACATGTCCAACTCTAGACGACTGAAATTCTGGTGGACATTCGCTTGCCAAAATGTTTATCGCAGAGGTTAATTCGACTTGATGAGGTTTGATCGCTGCTTTTGTTTTGAGTACATCAGCGCATATTAAAGATATTTCTAACTGTGAAGCACTAATTGCCTTGAAGTCACTAGATGCTACTTGTACAATGCTATCGTGATAAGCTTCTAAGTTAAATGCACAATTTGTCCACAACCCTCGAGGCACTTCAAATAGACCATACGCCAGTAATAATACCAGGAATAGTTCGTACACGGTATTTAAAATAATAATTACGGTTAATTTTAATGCTTCTGTATTGTCAGACATAACTTTTTGACTTACAAGGATTCCCAATATTATAAGACCAATGACTAATGGAACAAAAGTATCATACGACATTCTATACAACGAATTTTTTATTTTTGACAAAATTGTATAATAACCATCCGTGTTATAATACTCTTCAAACACCAACACAACTGAACCAAATATAAGTATTACTGTAAAAAATGTGTTATATATATCAACAAATTTTGAGTTACAATCATTATATTGCTGATCACTTTCTGCTTGAGATAAATCGGTTCTTCTACTTACAATCGCATTTGCTATGTCAATAGGAATTACCAATAAGATACCAAATGAACAAAAATATCCCGTAGTTAATGTAATGTAACTATGCCATGGAAAACCCGTCTCTGCGTAGTATAGGACGACGAATACGGAAAAGAAGAGGAGGAAGGTGAGGATGGTGCCGAGGTACGAATCCACGTCGTCGGACTGAGAACCCATGACTCGTGGGATTCCTCTTCTTCACACTTTTCCACTTCCAGTTGAAATCAAAATGAAGGACCGGAATCTTGAAATGATTCATTTGTTTGATTGAGTTTCAGTACACATGCGACATACTGGGCAGTGTGATATTGCTGCTAGTTGATGAACCTTCTTTATCTGACAAAAAGCTGTGCAAGGAAATTTTCAACTTGCACCTCGCCCTGTGGTTGCAGATTTTCCGTATTATTTTAAATATTCGTGTTGTTCTGACGCTTTGGTATACGTTACTAATATCGCGCGACACTTGTTTAATACCAGTTTAATGTTATTGAAGTTGCAGTACCGACAATAATCAAAAAAAAAAAATCTAACTGGTAGCGCACTGTTTCGCTGCTGACGGGCTTCAATGATTTCAAATTTACTTCGCAAAGCAAATGCGATTATAACTTCTTCTAATCGTACACAATTTGTGAAAAATAGAATAAGTTGTACGGCAAATGTAGTGCGATCTCGTCTCCTGTCGACTCGTACAGAAAAAATTGTTTTAGACATGGATCAACCAAGTAGAGTATCTATATTGACAGAGATCGTCGACAAACCTGGATCATTATACGATATTTTAAAATACTTCTGGAAATTTGATGTGTCAATAACAAAAATTGAATCCAGACCATCACCTAAAGATTCTTCTGTGTTTATAATTCAGATCGATTTTAACGGAAGTATTGGTGACCAAACGACTGATAAATTAATGAGCTCTTTACGACAGCATTGTAAAAATACATTGGTTCTAGATGAAAAAGAAGTTCCTTGGTACCCTCGTCATATTTCTGAGCTAGATTTGATAGCTAATAGAATTCTATCAGCTGGTGCTGATTTAGATTCTGATCACCCTGGCTTTTCAGATCCAGTGTATCGAAAACGTCGCCAAGAGTTGGCAGAGTTCGCTTTAAATTATAGTTGGGATGAGAAGATACCTTATATTAAATATACTGAAGATGAGATAAAAACGTGGGGAATAATTTACGAAAAATTAAGTCAATCACATTCAAAGTATGCATGTAAAGAATACAAGACGATTATGCCTTTAATGGAGAAATTTTGCAAATATGGCCCAACAAGAATCCCACAAGCACAAGATATTTCGGATTTTTTAATGCGTAAAACCGGTTTTAGACTTAGACCTGTTGCAGGTCTGTTGTCTTCTCGTGACTTTTTAAATGGTCTAGCATATAGAGTATTTTTTTCGACTCAGTATATTCGCCATCACTCAAAACCATTATATACACCTGAGCCTGATATTTGTCATGAGTTGTTAGGACATGTTCCAATGTTCGCTGATCCTGACTTTGCAGAATTTAGTCAAGAAATTGGTCTTGCGTCTTTAGGCGCATCTGATGCTGAAGTTTCGAGACTAGCAACATGTTACTGGTTTTCTGTAGAGTTTGGATTATTAAAAGAAGGTGCTTTATAACTTTGATATTATTATTTATTTACTTACTTACAATCACGAATTAGGTAACAACTTAAAAGCGTATGGCGCTGGATTATTGTCTTCATTTGGCGAGTTAGAGTATGCATGCAAAGATTATAACGCAAAATCTGATGAAAATAAACCAATATATTACCCATGGGATCCAAATGATGCTTCAATAACAACTTATCCAATTACTACATACCAACCAAAATACTTTGTCGCGGAAAACTTAGCAGGTTTGATAATACACTATTTTGCTCATATCAATATTTATACCACTTTTTATAGATGCTAAATTAAAAATGAGACACTTTTGTGAAAATTTACCAAAACCATTTCACGCTAGGTATAATCCGCTTACATCATCTATATGGGTCGATCGATGTGTAAAAAGATTAAAGTAGGCATAAATATTTTTACTTTTATTACCTCCGTCTAATTATTAATTCTTATCATGTAATAATAATTATTATAATGTTCAGAGTGCGGACTTGACACTCTTTCTTTTACGAGTGGTTATTGAGGAAGGCGGCGATGGCGATCGTTTAGCTTCTCCTGCAGCTTTAGGAGTATCATATCGAGTACTTGGTGGAGTTGAACTGGCACTTGATTTCAATGTAGGAGACTGATATGATTTTGTACGAGACAAATCACTGGAGGATTTAAGCATCAATGTTTGTCTTCTTTTATCCCGAATTACGGAATTGGATGAAGGGTTATGAATATTAAATATTGAATTCTTGTAATCACCACCATTAAGTACCGACCGAACAGTATTTACAACAGCTTTTGACATATCCTGAATTGGAGATTTTGGCGTCATGACCTTAGAAGAAGTATTGGGAACACTTCTTGTAGGGGTGGCCACATTCATACTCCCATCAAGATTGACATTGGTCGCTTTGATCGGAGTAGATTTTGATGAAGATAATTGAATCGAAGAAGAAACCATCGACTTTAACTTGCTCGGTGATAAAAATTTCGTTGGGGATAACTTTTTCGCGAAATTATACACTGATTGTAGTGATTGGCGTCGATTAGTTACAGTTCCAGGTTTAGCGGGAGTTTCAATAGTTTCGATCTGCTTAATCATTGGAAGAAGTGTGGACAATCTCCTTGACGATTCACGAACTTTCACTTTAATAATATCATCATCATCAACCATATGGTCGTCATACAAGACACAATACGGCGCTGAATTGGTAGATTTTCCATTCGGAGAGCAAGTTTTGTGATAGTTGATTTCTTCCTCTATTACACTAGACTCAATGATAGATTTACCTTGTTGTTCATTTCCCTCTTTCATTAATTCGTTTTCATCATAATCATCATACTGCGAACCAATTCTATTTATTTCAATAATATCATCACTTTCATCAGGTGTAACTTTGTCACTGGTATCGTCGTTAATTATACTTGGGAAGCATAATAATAATATATAAATCGGCAATGAAAGGATAAATTGTGATGCCGATGGTATTTCATGTTTACCAATATATTTATGCAAGTATTCTAAAATAGGTACCACCAAATCATTGAAAACTAAATTAATAATTTTAAGTTTAGGGATCGCAATAATAACAATAAAAAATGATTTCAAATAATAATATCCGGGAAACCATCGAATTAAAAATTCTACATGGCGTTCCCACATCATGTAAAGAGCAAAGACCGACCAGAACATTAAGACTCCACGAGATTCATTTTCAATGTCTTTAATAGATTTCAATTTATGAATATTTTCTTTTCCATCAGCACCAGATGAGTCCTGATTTACATTTGATAAATGCTTTAGCATCTTTAACGTGGATCGAACACTATATGCCACCGCAATTAACTCGGATACCTCCGAAAGAAGCCACGTCATTCTGGATCTATGAGCAAGTTAGGTGCAGCGAAAGTACTGGGTATGAGCAGTTCATCAATTGGTGCCAGTGGTAACCAAGTTGGAGCAGACAGACTAAATGTTTCTACGGTTCTTTTTTTTTTGTAATTTAATTTTAAAATAGAGTCGTTTATAATCCCTAATCCCTATGAAGAACCAAGATCAAAAAAACATACCGTATAACTTATGATATAAGGAAGGTAATTCCACAAAGAGAAATAGGAATTCGAAAGTGTATGGTAGTCTCGGTATTGTAGAGATATCTATAATAGCAGATTAAACATAGAATAATTGATGAAAAAATGTCATCCTCTTTAAAAAATAGTCTTAGGAAAGCGAGCAGCAAACTAGATCAACAATGTGACGAAGAATTAAGTCGAATGGTTACCGAGAGGGATATGCTACTATCCGAGGCATCTGCACTTCTTATAAATATAGAAAAGAAGGAAGACGAAATGAATCAAAGTTCTAGTGATGATATCTCTAAGCATTCGGAAATATTACAGCAGCTCCTAGATGAAGTCGAGAGTAATAAGCGTATATCTTTTCAAGAATTAATTGAGGCTAATAGCACATACGATGAACTAAATCTTAAATTCAATACGATATTATCGGAAGAAGAGAAAGAATCATTGCAATTGCAATTAGATGTGGAGAATGATGCTTTGAATAGTGACATTGTTGCAAATCCTGTGAAATTTTCTGATAATTACAAGAAAAAAATTGAAACGACTTCAAACAAAATGAGCGGTATATTTAAGAAAGGTAAAAATGAGTATAGTAAAATTATTGAATCCATGAAAAGTGATAAAGATCTTGAGATGGCGAATGCTACATCAATTGAACAAAAAGCCGCAATGGTACCAGTGCTACGTACCAAAATTAGAAAACTTAAAAAAAATGAAGAAGTTGTCGAGCTTAAATTTCGGGCTATTGAAATTCAAATGAAATCAGATAGAGCTAAATTTTTAGATATTATTAATTTGAACAAGAAAGAAATACAGTTATTAACGAAAAAATTACAGAATTATGACAGCAAACACAGAAATGATGAGCAAATAAATAGGGATCCTAATATGGTTGGAAATGCGGTAAGCAAAGCTGAATTTGAAGAAGCATTATTAAAATGTGAAAACTTAAAAGAAGTTATTTTAAAGGAAGGTCTTGCTAAAATTGAGTTAGAAAAAGAGCTACATGAAACTAAATTTGATTTAGACCAAGCATATTCGCAAATAATGGATTTAAAATTGGCTAAAGATCGCATGCTTCTTCAAATTGATGAATTAAAGGATAAAGAAAATAAGTTTAATCTGCTGTTGGCAGAGAAGCAAGAGGAGCACGCTAGAGAAGTCAAAAGTATTCAAGACGCGTTTGCTGTAGAACGGTCACTAAATCAAGCTAAGCTTGATGAATATGACCAATTAAAAGAATTCAATGAGTCGTTGGTTTTAAAAGCATCGCAACTGGATGAAGCTTTGACCCAAATGAAGCTTAAAGAAATTGAATCAGCTAAATTATTGGAAAAACAAAATACAGGTGAAGAGATAATGAAGACTTACTTATCAAAAACGTCAACTGGTATGTCGGGTATACTTGAAGCGATGAAAGTATTTAAAAGGAATGCAGAGGCAAAATTATGGGATAATAACGTAATCATCGATCAGTTACAACAAAAGGTAAATGCAATTCGAGAGAATATTAATGCACCCAATAAAAGTAGTTCTCTTTTTCAGTCATCTGATGTCCCTCGGTCATCTGATGTCCCTCAGTCATCTAATGATGAAGCTACAATGGCAAGAAGGCATATATTGAGTGCGGAGTTTTCCTTGGAATCTGCAATGAATATACTATCAAATATAACTGCGAAATCTGACGACTTTAATGTAGATACCAATGGCATACTGGTATTTATAAATAATTTAGGCGCTGAAATTGCTAAGCTTATATCGTCTACATCACTCCTTTCTCATGACGATGAATATTTCAACAAGGAGATTATAAAATTAGTGAGTGAATCCACTTCTAAACTGAATGAAATTCTAGAAAAAATAATTATTGACGGCATCGGAATAGTCACTAATATTAAGGAGTCGTATAAAGGCTTTGTTCCTGGGGAGTATGTAACGCCTAGACCAATCCTAAAGACCGAAGCAGAACTAGCTGCTGCAGCATTAAAGGAACTTTATAATAATGCTATAATGATACCAGCCGTTCCGCCTCAAATTGAGATTTATCCATCTGTAGGATATAAAACCGTGGAAAAGATAGAATTTATCCCTAAAGTGATTATTAAGGCAGAAAGTTGCTCACAGACTAGTTTTGTGGCGTTAAGTGACGCAGAAATTCAAACAGAACAAGTTAATTTTGTCATTGAAAAAAATAAAATGGGGAATTTTACTGAGGAACAGATCAATAATGAAATCGCAGGGAATATTGACAATTCGGATGACGAGGATGATGATGATTACACTGGACTAATTCATGTTGATGAAACGATGATGGAGAATTTAAAGGAAGAGTTGAAATCAAAAGTAAACTTGTTGTCTCTCGGTGAAATTACCAAGGATAATTTTGACCGGTTAAAAGGCGGTGAATTCGGTCCAGACGATTTAATCCATCTTAGTTATTTAGAGTATCATGTGAACTACGACAAATTAGATAATGACGACCCCGATGACGATTTAGAGCGCGCCAAACAAAACAATGCTAAGTATAAGATGCAGAAACAAACAATGCGGCTTGAAAGAAATTCCTTGATGCAAACCATAATTAATACCATGTCCATTGACGAATTGTCTAGATATCGCCAGGCCGCCGAAAAGAAAATACTGATGATAGGTTGTTTAGATGTACTGAAACTTTTAGCGCACTATCGACATGGTGGTATTTACTTGGATATATTAAAAGTTCATCGCATTGTCATTGATAAATGTATTGCGGGAGCCGGGGGTTGGAACAAAGCATTAAAATCTCTAAACCTAGACTTACAAATGTCCAAAAACGATTTTAGCATATTGATAAAAAAGCTTCTTGTAAATACAGATCACTGGCCTGATTTTTTCCGGGTCAAAGTCTTAGAAGTATATAGAAATAATATGAATTACATAGTGCTGCAATCTGAAAATGCGTTGATCGAATCGGCGGCAAGTATAAAATCTATGCAAGAGCATTTCCTTCAGGGACAAGAAAAGTTCAAAAGTGAAAAAGATGCTCTGTTAGCTGAAATAGAAAGGATTAAATCTAAAAAGCGGGGCGATAGAAATGCCATAATCCAAAAAACGTCGCCGCAAATAAGTAGTCATGTGATTCCAGTGGCGGTAGCGGATGCGAATGACCAAGACCTCCAAGAAAATATTGCTAAAAGTGAAATGATACACTCGTATCGAAGATTACATCAGATTTCCGACCAGTTAGTTCTACAAATGCTTCGCGGTGATGAGGAGTCACTGTCACTGGTTGAATGCGTTTTGGATGGTTTAAGCTCCTGGAAAGACGGTTATTTCTTAGAAGCCGAAGAAACTTTCAATATTTGCCTGAATAATTTCTCCAATAATTTTGGAATCGCTTTACTAAATAATCTGAATAGACTTCTAGTGGAATTTAAGACAGAGTTTACTCACGAAATATCAGAAGTTAATGATAAACTTGAACTATTACTTGAGTATTTTAATAATAAAATTGTAGAAGTAGGTGATTTAAAAGCGCAGACGATGCCCGATGAATCAATTAATTCAATAGTCGCTAAAGACGACCGGCAAAATATCAATGATGTTGTATCTGCTTTGGCAAATGATTTTAATTCCGTGATAAATAAATTGCAACAAGATAATTTAGATGAAATAGCTCAAATCAATGCAAGGGAAAGCAAATTACAACAACAGGTTGATAATATGCATAAGATGGAGGAAATGTATAGAAATGAATTGCTATTATTAGAAGAAGAAAAATCAAATCTCCTATCTCAAATTCAGGAATGTTCTGATATTCGATTGCTAGAAGCGAAAAGTCAAGTGGAAAAGGCCATGGAAGTTCAAAAATCGGCACAATTAACAAATTCTTTAAAATTAATTGAGAAAAAACACGATGAATTAAAAGCCGTGATGAAAGAAAAGGAGGAAAAGGCGGCTCATGATGTGCGGAATATGGAAGCAGAACTCACGCTGCAGAAAGAGAAGTTGAAAGAAACTCTTTTAAAAATTGAAAATGAAACAAAAGCAGTCGTTATTGATAACAAGTTGCAGTACAAGTCATCAAATAGTGAAGTGAATAGTGATAACTTGAAGCAGCAAGAAAATTTGAAACAAAGTATCAACACTTTAAGTGTCAAGATGATCGCACAAGAAAGTGAATTTAAGAGCCATACCCAAGCACTTGAAAGTAAATTGCAACAGGTTATTGCCGCCAACAATTCTTATAAGATTGAAAATTATGCTATTTTAAAAGAAAAAAGTGACATTGAATCCGAGAAGAAGCAATTATTAAGACAAATCGATGTCATGAATGATACGATTAAAAAGCTGAAAGGAGACGCTTCTACTCCCGAAAATAATCCTGTGATTAGGGAGATTAAAGAGACGAATGCCGATTTATCGAAGTCTTTTCTAGCGGAAGCGAAAGAAGCAAGAGCTGATACTGTAAATACTATTGCGCTTGATACAGCATTAGAGAAGAAACGGTTTGAGGACATAATTATCGGTGCATCTATTAAAGAGGAGCAGTATAAACGCGAGATTGAAATCTTGATGCATAAATTGAAGTTCGTCGAGAATAAACTTGCC
>JACCDO010252160.1_pt1 | contig 16047 bp, 15 predicted proteins | sample 7446101 | NCBI WGS metagenome assembly JACCDO01 (sample SAMN15323440, study PRJNA562643) | freshwater metagenome | isolation source: river surface water | place: USA:Blue River Watershed | collected 2017-08-16
GCCACCTTCGGGGATGACTTTTTCTATTGCGAATTTGTTATCTTCTAGTTTTGCTTTAGTGATTATTATTCTTTTGCCGTCTTTGAAGAAGAATACACGAGGCCAATGGAAATAGGCTCGGTATTTATTGTAATTTTTTATTCCATCAGCATTTAGATCTATTTCTCCATCTTCTTTTTGTATTTTTTTGCAGTGAGTCATCTGTCTCTCGTCTTGAGCTATGGGTATGATTTTGTTATCTATAAAGTCTGGTAGGATTTTAACCAACAAATTTCCACCGATTTTGATCAATCTCTTTCTTAGTTCTGGCGCTGTCTCATCTCTAGAGATAGGAGTCTTTTCTATTACTAGTATGTCTCCGGCATCCATCTTATAAACCATCTGCTGTATGGCGACACCTGTCTCTGTGTCTCCATTTAAGATACTGCTTTCTACTGGTGAAGCGCCGCGATATTTAGGAAGTAGGGAATAGTGAACATTTATAGATCCTAGTCTAGGTATATTTAAAATATCTTCGGGAATTATTTTCCCATAAGCGACTACTATAGATAGGTCATATGGAACTTCTTTCAATTTTTTCTCACTACGTACGGCCGAGCCGAATTCCTCGTTCGAAAAAATAGAAAGAAGTTCCGTATTGTTTTCCGGTTGAACATAGGGAATACTATTTTCTATGGCCCAAGTTTTCACTGGAGGAGGCGTAATAAGCATTTTCCTGCCTTGTGGTTTGTCAGGAGAAGTGATAATGAGTGATGGCAAATAACCAGCTTGTTTTAGTATTTCAAGTGTTTCACTCGCTACATCTGGTGTGCCCCAGAATATGAAATTTATTTTCTTTTCTTCTTCTAACATATTAATTAGCTAAATTTTCTTCTTTTAGATCTTTGGCGTGGTCGATAAATAATATACCATCTAAATGATCTGTCTCGTGTTGAAATATCTGAGCAAGTAGTCCAGAAGCACCACGAGTGAATTTCTTGCCATTTTCATCATAAGCTGTGACAGTAGCTTTTGTAGATCTCCAAGTCTTGCCATATATAGGTCTAACTGACAGGCAGCCTTCAGGCATCCATTCTTTATCTCGAGACATTTTGGAGATTTTAGGGTTGATAAATACTAAATCTTTCAATTCTTCTTTTTCTATTTTCTTTTCTTCTTTCTCATTAACTACACCATTTAATATCCTCTCCTCTCTCTTCTCTGCGAAATCATCTGCAAATATTTTACCAGATACGACAAAGATACGGAGAGAGTATCCTATCTGTGGAGCGGCTATAGCCACGCCATCATTTTGAGTAGCCAAGGATTGAGACATCTCTTTGAGAACTTTTTGAATTTTAAGACTCTTGATGTCTTTGATAGCTATTTCTTTGGCTATTTGTCTTAAGACAGGCTCTTCTTTTTGAAGAATTTTCTTCATAGATTTATTTTATTTCTTTTAAGTACTCTAACAGTTTAGTTAACTTGACTGTATCTTGAGAGCGATTACCCATATCTCTAACTATGACACTGTTCTCTAATGCTTCTTTTACTCCGAAGATGATTGCATAAGGGATATTGAGTTTTTCAGCAATAGCTAATTGAGAACCCAAAGAGTCTTTGGATAGAGACTGAGCTATTGGTATGTGCGCTTTGCGTAAGATATCTATGACATTTAGACTTTTCAATTTTGCTTCAGCACCGAGTTGGATGAAATATATCTTAGGCTTTTTTAGTATTCTCGGTGATAGTTTTTTATACCAAGGAGAAGAGACAATACGATCCACTCCTATAGAGAAGCCGACAGCTGGTATGTCTTTCTTGCTACCGATGTGTTTACCTAGATAGTCATAGCGACCACCTCCAGCGATAGAAATAGCAGAGCCGTCTTCACCACCTTTTTCTTCTATTATTTCAAATACAGTTCTGGTGTAGTAGGAGAGTCCACGCACTAGGTTTTTGTTGATATTGTAGTTTATGCCCATCTCTTCTAGGTATTCTAAGACTTCTTTGAAGTGCTTCTTGCAAGATGCACATAAGAAAGAAATAGAATCAGGAGCATTTTCATTTATAGCTATAGTCTTTTCTTCTTTGGAGTCTAGAATGCGTAGGGGATTGGTCTTTAGTCTTGTGCGATCTATGGCTGGTAAATTAGCCAGATTCTTCTTGTAGTAATTTGTTAATTCTTTGATGTAGGCATTGCGACACTCTTTGTCACCGATAGAGTTTATATCTACAGATAGGTTTTGAGCTCCAGCTTCTTCTAAGATATTCATACCTACTTTTATGACTAAAGCATCCATGATACTTTTATCACTACCTAAAACATCTAAATCAAATTGATAAAATTGTCGGTAGCGTCCACGCTGTGGTTTGTCGTGTCTAAATACTGGACCGTATTGGTAGAACATTACAGGTTGAGGCATATTTTGCATACCATTTTCTATATAAGCACGCATTAGAGCTCCAGTGTGTTCTGGACGAAGTGCCAGGTGATCACCACCCTTGGTTTTAAGAGTGTACATTTCTTTATCTACTATATCTGTGCCTTCTCCAATGCCACTAGTAAATACTTCTTCGTGTTCCATTATAGGAGTTTCTATAGGCTTGAAACCATAATACACTGCCACCTCTTGAGCTTTTTCAAAGAAACCTTGAAATGCATAATAGTCTTCATTCATTATGTCGCGCATACCTTTAGGGGCAGCCAACTCTCTTTTACTCTCTTTTTTTACTTTTTTTGTTTTCATATTTTACGAATTTACTATTAATATTAATTACTTTTGTTCAAAATGTCCCGGGAATAAATCTAAATCTCTCATTGGGAATAATCTAATAAAGGCCCTGCCCACTATTAAATCCTTTTTTAAAGAGCCCCAATATCTAGAGTCCGAACTAGCTGATCTGTTGTCTCCCATAACGAAATACTCATCATCTTTTAATACCATATGTATCTTGTCTTTTGATATATTTTTAACATATGGTTGCTCTAGATTGAGACCCTCAGGATGATCTTGATTCTTGATGATGACATTGCCACCATTTATATCTACTGTCTCTCCTGGTAAGCCTATGATTCTCTTTATAAAATAAATGTCTTTATTGTTTGGATTTTTAAATACGATAACTTCAAATCTCTTTGGATCTTTTAATCTATAAGATATCTCATCTACGATAAGATAGTCTTTGTCTTCAAAAGTGGGGTACATAGAGCGTCCAGATACTACAAAAGGTTGAGCTATAAAAATGCGAATAGGTAATACAATACATATTATGATTAGACCAGTCTGTATGAATTCTTTGATAGATTGCCAGATCTTTTTATATTTTAGATCCTTTGTTTCTTCTAGGGTGTTTGGCTCCATTTCAATAATATAGCATAAATATTTATTGACAGAGTAGTCAATTTTATTGTGTAATTTAATTTGCCTAATTTTTTTATGAAGTGTATCATTGAAGTATGAAAATAGTTGTTGGTTTAGGAAATCCTGGAGAAGAATATGAGAAGACACGCCACAATACTGGGCGTATTTTGGTGAATTTGATTCAAGATAAAATCGAAGGTCAAAAGATAAAATTTATCACCCCAGATACTTTTATGAATAATTCTGGGAAAGAAGTAGTGAAATTTGTTAAAACTAAAAAGGATTTAGAGAATTTAATTGTGATTTATGATGATGTGGATTTACCTTTAGGTAAGATAAAGATTTCTTTCAATAGGTCTTCTGGTGGGCACAATGGACTTGGCTCTATTATCAAGAGTTTAAAGTCTCAAGAATTTGTCCGTATTCGTGTGGGTATAGCACCAACTACACCATCAGGTAAAATCAAAAAGCCACAAGGGGAGAAGAAGATGCTTGAATTTCTTTTGGGTGAATTTAAAAAAATAGAACTTGAGATTTTGAAAAAAGAATCTAAAAAAATTAAAGAAGCTGTGGAGATGATTTTCTCTGAGAGTAAAGATAAAGCAATGACTCTTTATAACTAAGCAATTTTGTCCGCCTTTGGCGGGGCTTTGTATAATTAAGAACTTAGTTTTTTCAGTAATTCTATAAATTCTTGTCTTAGTGTGTCGTTGTTTTCTGGAGCCAAATCGTTGAGTGCTTTTGGCGTATGTGGTGTGTGTCTTTGTGGAGCGGTGTTTGTCATTTTTATACTACTTCTTATGTCTGAATCATCCCTTATAAGCTTCTTTTCTTTTGGGTAGTAGTATTGTTTTAATTTTTCTATTTGTGAGTGGGCTTGAATTTGTATGTTTTCGATGTGACGATTTAATTTTTCCATTATTCTTCCAATCAAGTCGTCTGCTTGAGCTTGAGCCGCTTTTCTCTTAATAGGATTTTCATTTGTAGATAAAAAAGAAGCAAGTTGAGTTTTAACGTCTTCTATTGCTTTATGGGCATCTCTTCTGGTTTCTCCTATGATACTATCTTGTCTTGTTGTGATTTTTTCTAATTCTTTTTTAAAATCATCATCTTTATTTCCTCCTTTGAATCCTTCCATATGTTTTTTTAAGTTAATTATTAAATTTCTTTTATAGCTTCTATTATAATACTTTTCTCGCCATTTCTTGTGGATATCTTACCAGAGAGGGCTATGCACTTCTCAGCTACTAATACTTCTATATTGTCTTTATATAAAGTAGGGAAACAGACAGCCTCTATCGATCCAGTAAAATCAGCTATTTTGAGGAAAATCATACGGTCATTTTTCTTGGTGACGACTGGGCGAGCAGACTCGATAATACCGGCTATCGTGACGGGTAAACCATTGCCCATTTCAGTAACTATCTTTTTTATATTTATATCTCTTTTTTCTAATTTCTCTCTCACTCTGTCTAATGGGTGTCCAGAGATATAAAGACCAAGCAGTTCTTTCTCCCAGATTAATTTTTCTGTTTGAGAAGAATTTTCAGCGGGTAGCATTTTAAATTCTGGAGCCTTGATTGTGTTTGATCCACCAAAAAGGGAAATCTGATTCTGGTTTTGTTTAGAACCTTCGTGGTTGTAGGCGAGCATACCTTCCATGTTGGCTAACAATACTCCACGATCACCCCATTGGTCCATACAGCCAGTTTTAATTAGAGCTTCCATAGATTTCTTATTTAGATTTTTGTGTTTGACTCTCTCTAGGAAATCACTAATAGATTTAAAATGTCCGCGCTCTTTTCTCTCTGCAATTATGGCATCTGAAATATCTGTGCCTAGATTTTTAATAGTATAAAAACCAAATCTAATTTTGGTACTTCGGTGTTCTTTGTCTACATTTATACCTTGAGTTTCAGATAAGCAAGTAAAGCCACCAAAACTCTCATTTATATTTGGAGGCATTACAGGGATATTCATATTTTTACACTCACTAATTATTACTCCTATTTGTTCTACATCACCGGACTCAGCAGTCAAAATAGCCGCCATATATTCTACCGGATAGTTGGCCTTCATGTAGGCTGTTTGATAGGCAACCTTGCCGTAAGATGCGGCATGAGCTTTGTTGAAACCATAAGCTTGGAATGGCTCGAAGAGTTTCCAGAGTTTCTCAGCAAAGGCTGGAGTCTGACCATTGGCGATAATACCTTTGGTTAATTTCTCTCTCTGGGCAGCCATCTCAGCAGGAATCTTTTTACCCACGGCTTTACGGAATTTATCAGCTTCTTCCCAGTTGTAGCCAGCGAGTTCAATAGCAGAGAAGAGTAGATCATCTTGATACACAATAAGTCCATAAGACTCTGTTAGGAATTTCTTCATACGAGGATCCATATAAGTCACTAGATGAGGATTGTGTTTTCTTTTGATATATTCTGGAATAGTCTCCATCGGTCCTGGGCGATATAAGGCCACCATGGCATTGATGTCGTGTATAGATGTTGGCTTGAGTTCTTTTAAATATCTGGTCATACCAGAACCGTTTAATTGGAAGAGTCCTTCAGTCTGACCTGATGCCAGAAGAGCAAAAGTCTTCTTGTCATCAAGTGGAATATTTTCTATATCTATCTCAATACCATAAAATCTTTTTACTAAATTGACTGCGTCAGCTAGGATCGCGAGGTTGCGTATACCTAAGAAGTCGAATTTTAAAAGACCAGCTTCTTCAGCACTATACATATCGTATTGAGTAATTATTTTGCCACCCTTCGGATCAAATTGTAGTGGCATAAAGTCCGACAGTGTTGTCGGTGCTATCACCACACCAGCAGCATGCACAGAGATGTGGCGCACACAGCCCTCTAATTTTTTAGCCAAATCAATTATTTCTCTAGTATCTTTTTCTTTTTTATAAGCATCTTTTAATTCAGGAGTTATTTCCATAGCATAATCTATGGTCATAGGCATACCTTGAGAGCCCATAGGAATCATTTTAGAAATTCTATCTCCGATATTGTATTCATAACCAAGAGCACGGGCTACATCACGCACAGCACCACGAGCCATCATGGTACCAAATGTTCCTATCTGAGCGACTTTGTCTTCACCGTATTTTCTTTTTGCATATTCGATCATCTCGTCGCGTCTGTTGTCGGCGTAGTCCATATCGATATCGGGCGCAGATGGACGATAAGGATTTAGGAATCTCTCAAAAGGCAATTTGTATTCTACAGGATTCACTTTAGTAATACCGAGTAGATAAGTGATCAGTGAGCCAGCCACAGATCCTCTGATAGTAGTAAATATGCCATTTTGTTTTGCATAATCGAGCAAGTCTCCAACCACTAGGAAATAGGGTGCATAGCCTTTGTCTTTAATGACTTTGAGTTCATATTCAATGCGTTCTTTTATCTCGGGAGTTTCTTTTAGATTTAGCCTCTTCATCCCATCATAAGCGAGCTCGCGCAACTTCTCATCATAAGTAATGCCGTCTTCAATTTTTATATCTGGGAAAACCCATTTACCTAAATCAAGCTCTAGGTCACACATATTGGCTACTTTCATAGTGTTGGTGACGGCTTCAGGAATATCTGCAAATACTTCTAGAGCTTTTTCTGTGCTCATGAAAGAGAAATCATCTTCTGAGAATTCAAATTTGCCACTGTCTTTACCATCACCCTGAGTGTTTATTTTGAGTAGGGTGTTGTGAGCTTTATGATCATCTGTACAAGGGTAGTGTGAGTCTTGGGTGGCGACTATATCGATATTGTGTTTTCTTGCAAGCTTGATTAAATTCTCACGCACCATAGTATCGTTTTCTACTGATGGGTGGCGCTGGATTTCTATAAAATAATTTTCTTTACCGAAGATGTCTTGATATTCTTTTACTAATTCGTCTGCTTTATCCATATCACCACGGAGTACTGTCTGAGAAAGTTCTCCACCGAGACATCCAGATAGAGCGATAATACCATCGTGATATTTACGGAGGATTTCTTTATCCATGCGAGGTTTATAATAGTATCCTTCGAGGTTGGATATAGTTACCAACTTCATTAAATTTCTATAACCTTGCAGATTTTTAGCCAGAAGTGTCAGGTGATAATAGCGTTTAGTACCACCAGCTTCAGCTGTGCGGTCTAGGCGAGAACCAGCAGTCATATAGGCTTCGACACCAATGATGGGCTTGATACCTTCTTTTTTTGCCAATTTGTAGAACTCTATAGCCCCGTACATATTGCCGTGGTCTGTGATAGCTATAGCTGGCATATTCCATTTTTTAGCGAGAGATACTAAATCTTCCAGTTTTGATAGACCGTCAAGTAGGGAATAATGACTGTGAGTATGTAGGTGTATGAAATGCTCCTTTTTCTCCATTTTTTTGATTATACACTTTTTATTTATTTTGGTATAATTCTAGCTATGAAAAAGATAAAAGTTGGAATCAATGGCTTCGGCCGAATTGGGAGAGCATTTTTAAAAGTTGCATGGGATAGACCAGAGATAGAAATAGTTGCTGTAAATGATTTGGGTAGTGTGGAGAATATGGCTTATCTTTTGAAATATGACACTGTGTATAGAAAATGGGAGCATGAGATATCATCAGAAGGACAAGAAATAATTATTGATGGTAAAAAAGTAAAAGTATTAGCAGAAAAAGAACCAAATAAATTGCCTTGGGGAGAGCTCGGTGTAGATGTGGTTGTAGAATCTACCGGACTTTTCACAAACTTTGAAAAAGCAAAGATGCATATGGATGCGGGTGCAAAGAAAGTCGTCATCTCTGCCCCAGCTAAAGGTGAAGGCGATGTGAAGGGTGAGACAATACTACTAGGAGTCAATGAAGAGAAATTTGGTACATGCGACATAACTTCAAATGCTTCTTGTACTACAAATGCAGCGTCACCACTTATCGCTATACTAGATGAAGCTATCGGTATAGAGAAAGCTATTTTAAATACTGTGCATGGATACACTGCATCTCAGGCTCTTGTAGACGGTCCAAGCAAAAAGGATATGCGAGAGGGCCGAGCAGCAGCGCAGAACATAGTACCTTCTTCTACTGGCGCGGCTATAGCTGTGACTAAAGCCTTCACATCTCTTGAAGGTTTGTTTGATGGTATATCTATTCGTGTGCCAGTACCTGCAGGATCTATAGTGGATGTGACTTTCATTTCTAAAAAAGCTACAACTGCTGAAGAAGTAAATAATATTTTGAAAAAAGCAGCAGGTGAAGCTCGCTGGGCAAATATCTTTGCTGTCACAGAAGAAGATCTAGTGTCTTCAGATATTTTAGGTAATAGGTATGGATCTATGGCGGATTTGAAGATGACTCGTGTCGTAGGAGGTAATTTGGTAAAAGTTATGGGCTGGTATGACAATGAAATGGGGTATACACATACACTTGTGGACCATGTTATCAAGACTGGTAATACTATTTTGTAACTAATAAAAAATGTATAAATTAATTAAGATCTTTGTTCCTGTTATTGTCTTGGTTTTAATTTTTTTATTCGTTCCTGTTGTTCCCAAATTAAATAATATGGGCTATGGAATTCCTGGGTGTAAGGTTGTTGAGTTGAGAAAATTGACTGATGTGATTTATAATCAAGATATCCCCAATACCAGATACCAAACTGCTCCAATAGAAATACGAATTGTTGGGAGGTGGAACTGCACAGTTAATTAATGCTTTAATAAGTAGTATTGTGTATTTATGTAATATATTCGACTAACTTTGAGTTATAGTGATATAATATATTTATGAAAATTTATATTGGAGCGGATCATGCAGGATATGATGCCAAAGAAAAATTAAAAATATTTTTAGGTGATCAGGGTTATGAAGTCACTGATTTTGGGGCTTTTACTTTTGACCCTACAGATGATTTTCCTGATTTTATTAAAGCCGTCGCTAAATCTGTCGCCAAAGAAAATGGTAGTAAGGGTATAGTCTTGGGAGGTTCTGGTTTTGGAGAAGCTATGTGTGCCAACAGAGTTCATGGAGTCAGAGCTTTGGTTTTCTATGGACCGATGATGGCTAAAACAGCTGTGGACCTAGAGGGTAGAGAGAGTACAGATCCATTTGAGACTATAAAATTATCTAGAATGCATAATGATTCAAATGTATTGTCTTTAGGTATGCGTTTTATGACTGATGATCAAGCCAAAGAAGCAGTTATGACATTTTTAAATACTCCTTTTTCTAATAGTGAGAGACATGTTAGGCGTTTAGCTAAGATGGAGCAAGACTAATGACTGAGATAATTCCGGCAATATTGCCAAAAAATTACGAAGATTTAAAAAATAAAATTGCATTGGTAAAGGGTTTTGTGCCTATGGTGCAAATAGATATTTGTGATGGAGCTTTTGTTAAGAGTCTGACTTGGCCTTTTGCTGTGCCGAGTGAGGAAGGTGTAGCTGAGTCAGATTTAGATACACATTTTTTAAATATTTTACATGAGCAAGAAGGACTCCCTTTCTGGGAGGATATAGAATTCGAACTTGATTTGATGGTCTCTGATGCAGTGCAGAATTTTGATATTTATACTAAATTGGGCCCAAAAAGAATGATTTTCCATTTTGAGGCACAAGAAATACAAAATGATGTAGAGGAATTCAATCATTTCTTAGAAGGTATAGATATGTATATTAGAGATAGTATTGAATTCGGTTTGGCAGTAAATCCAAATACAGATTTAGAAAAATATACAAAGATTTTAAACAATGTAGACTTCGTGCAGTTGATGGGTATAGATGAGATAGGTTATCAGGGGCAGGTTTTCAATCAGAAAGTCATAGACAATATAAAAAAGTTGCGAGAACAATTTTCTAGTTTGGTTATTTCTGTGGATGGGGGAGTAAATTTAGAAATTGGCGGACTTTTGGTTGATGCTGGAGTAGATAGATTGGTTGTGGGCTCTGCAATTTTTAATACAAGTGATATAATTGATAGTATAGAAAATTTTAAAAATCTATAATTATCTTTAAATGCTCACTGAACAAAAAATAAAAGAACTTGAAATAAAAGCAAATGATATTCGCAAGAGTATTATTGAGATGTTGCTCGAAGCTGGTAGTGGACATACTGCAGGACCACTTGGTATGGCAGATATATTTACTCTTTTGTTTTTTCATACTTTAAACCATGATTCTAAAAATCCTATGTGGGAGGATAGAGACAGATTGGTACTCTCCAATGGTCATATTTGTCCGGTTTATTATGCCACTATGGCTCATGCGGGATATTTCCCAGTTTCAGAATTGAAAACTTTGAGGAAATTCGGTTCTCGTCTGCAGGGTCATCCACACAGAGAATTTATGCCTTGGCTAGAGACTTCTTCTGGTCCACTCGGATCTGGACTCTCACAAGCAGTAGGTATGGCTCTCGCTGACAGGATAGACAATGGAGTAAAAAGTAGCAAATTTATATATTGTCTTATGTCTGATGGTGAACTCGATGAGGGCAATACTTGGGAAGCAGTGATGTTGGCTGGTAAACACAAGCTTAGAAATCTAATTGCAGTAATTGATAGAAACAATATTCAGATAGATGGTTATACTGAAGATGTCATGCCTCTTGAGGCTCTCGCAGATAAATTTAGAGCATTTAATTTTCATGTAGTAGAGACTGTAGGGCATGATTTCAAATCTCTCGATGAAGCATTTGCTGAAGCTCAGGCTGTATTTGAAAAGCCGACAGTGATAATAGCTCATACAGTACCAGGTAAAGGCGTACATGAATTTGAACGAGATTATAAATGGCATGGCAAAGCTCCAAATAAAGAAGAAGCCAAGATAGCCCTACATGATTTGCGAACTTTAACAGGTAAAATAAAGAGTGAACATCAATAATATGCTTAATCCAAAATTAAAATTAAATCCTAAAATTTTTAGTGAAGGTTGCGAGCAGGCACCTATACGCAAAGGTTTCGGTGAAGGTTTACTAAAAGCAGGAGAAGAAGATAAAAATGTCGTGGCGCTTTGTGCCGACTTGACTGAGAGTACCCAGATGCATTTATTTGCCAATAAATTTCCTGAGCGTTTTGTGGAGATGGGGGTGGCTGAACAGAACTTGGCGACTGTAGCTTCTGGTATGTCTGCTATGGGTAAAATTCCTTTTTGTTCTTCTTATGCAATGTTCTCTCCGGGTAGAAATTGGGAACAGATTCGTACTACTATTGCTTACAATGATAGAAAGGTGGTGATCGTGGGCTCACATTCTGGTGTGTCCGTCGGTCCAGATGGAGGTACGCACCAAGCACTCGAAGACATAGCGCTTATGCGAGTGATATCAAATATGGATGTCATATCTCCTTGTGATTCACTAGAAGCCAAGAGGGCGACATTAGAGCTTGCTAAGAGTAAAAGACCAGCATACCTGAGGCTCGCTCGTGAGAAGACACCTATAATCACTACAGAAGACACTCCTTTTGAAATTGGTAAAAGTGAGATGTATTTTATTCCTGATATTGGTCTAGCAGAAGTAGGTATCATAGCTACAGGTGGACTAATGTATCAGGCATTACTCGCAGCCAAAGAATTAGAAAATGGAGGAATGAAAGTAAAGGTGATGAATTTAGCATCCATCAAGCCACTTGATCAAAATGCTATTTTGAAGCTCGCCCAAGAAGCGAAATGTATAGTCACAGTAGAAGAACATCAGATGCATGGGGGAGTAGGATCTGCTGTGGCGGAATTTCTGGCAGAGAAATTCCCAGTACCGATAGAATTCGTAGCTGTACGAGATGTTTTCGGTCAATCCGGTACCCCAGAAGAACTCATAAAATACTATGGCCTAGATAAAGACGCTATTGTAGAGGCAGTAAAGAGGGTAGTAAGAAGACGAGATTAATTTAATAATCTAATATTTGCTAATTCTTTTTGAACTTCTTCGAGAGGCGGTCTTTTTTCAGGTGTTTTTTCTAACATCTTTTTTATTAAATCAGATAATTTTTGTCCTTGAATTGTGTCGTCCCAATTTATGTCAGTTCTTTCGTAGATATAAATGACATCAGATAAAGCTAGACCTAATTCGTATACTATATTTTTTTCCGTTATGGGTGATGGTTTATTTTCATAGACTTCTTGCATTCTTTCTGGTGGTAAGAAATTATGAATTGCAACATAATTTGTTTTAATTTCTTTTTTACGTAAGCCATCTAGGTCAAACAATATACCTTTGTCTGTGTCTTTATCCACTCCGAGATTTCTAGGTTGATTGTCTGTTAATATTAGCCCATTTTTTATTAAAAATTTATGTCCCTCAATAATATCTATAAAATAACCCAGTATTCTGTTTAATGGATATTCTTTTGTGTCTTTTAAAATCTCTGATAAATTTGTGAGATTTATTTTTTTAAGAATACTTTGACCATGTTGTGTATCTATTGTTAGGGTATTATTATAAATAAATTGACTTTTTTCTTGTAGATTTGATAAGTGATTCAATGCTTCTAAATAATCCTCAGTCCCTTTTTGATTTATTTCTGGGTGGTTTATAATACTTGAATATTGTTTATATAAGAGATTATTGCCAATATCGAAAACCCTTTTACTTATACTATTTGCTATATAAGCTCTAGCATTTTCTGGTATTAATCCAGAGAGTTTATTTAATACCTCTTTTTGTATTTTTTCCAAGAAAGGCTGAATTTCTTCTTTAGATATAGTTTCAGAGACTTCTTTGTCATTTTCAGTCCAGATTAATCTTATAGAGTTAACTGGGTCTTTTGGTAATTTATCTACCAATCTAAAAACTGAAGACTGATCAGCAATCAATAAATTGAATATTTCTTCTGGGTTTAGGGTTTTGATAATCAAATCAATAGACTCTTTTTCGATATCTATTTCGGATAATTTCTTTTTTATTAACTCACTTAAATTCTCTGCTATTTTATCAATATTTTGTTGAGTTAGAAAATCTCTCTCTGTAAATTTTTTATTTATCTGCCGTAATATTTTTTCATCCGTATTATTTCTTTGTATGACTTCGATCCTATGTTCTTTCATATGTTAATTTAACTTTTTTATTTTGTATTCGCTAGGAGCGTTTTTGAGGTAGTCTTCTAGTTTTTCTTTGGGGAGCAATCCTTTTTGTGCACCGATAGCTCCGACTACAGACATGGAATTTATGGGCCCCCAAGTCAATGCTTCTTCTGGTTTTAATCCGAGAGCAAGTGCAGAGGTGATAGTAGAAGCGAAAGCATCTCCAGCACCAGTACGATCTACGGGTGGAGCAATATCTGGATAGATAGGTATTTGCCACAATTCATCATTTGCATATAAGTACGCACCATTTGGGCCATCAGAAATTGAAACCATTTTAGGTCCTAGATTTTGAAGTCCTTTAGATAATTCTAAAATATCCTTTGTTTGCAAGCCTAAAATCTTCTGTGCTTCTTCTAGATTACAGAAAAATATTTCTGTATTTTTATAAATATCTTGTAATTTTTCTATACCCAATTTCATCTGAAATGTGCCCGGCTGGAAAGCTAATTTCGTCTCTGGGTGTTTTTTGAGCCAGTCCGCTATCTCGTGATGAAAGTCCTCCGTATTGGCAGCAAGTGAAGTGAGATAAATCCATTTTGGTGCAGCAATATCCTTCATGTGGCGTAGAAAAGGTGAGTGTTTGACGAGTATAGTTCTCTCTACTCCATAACAAAGTACATAGTGATAGTTAGTTGGCAGATTTTTATCTGTCTCCATATAATCCAATTTCACATTTTCATTTTTTAATACCTCCATGCATTTCTTTCCTTCTTCATCATCTCCGACGACTGACATAAGTGCAGAAGATAAGCCCAATCTGGCTGCAGATACTGCTGCATTGGCACTGTTGCCCACAGCGCGGATGACATTTACTTCTTCATAAGGCACTTTATCTCCAAAACGCACACAGAGTTCGCGCTCTACATGGTCGACTTTGTGTGTATCTAATACTTCTGCATCTTTAAGTTTAATAAAAGCGTCTGTGACGATATCCCCAATTGCCAAAAAATCTATATTTTCATTCATGATACTATTATAACATAATAGAAATATCATAAAAATATATGTCCAAAAGAGTTTTTGCTATCTTTGTTGGAGTTATTTTGTTCTCAATTGGTAGTATTGCTCACGCTGCTCTCATTATAAATGAAGTAATGTACGATTTAACTGGTGCAGATTCTACTGGTGGCAAGAGTAGAGAGTGGATTGAAGTTTATAACAATGGTGCAAGTGATATAAATATCGATGCATCAATTTATCGTATTTATGATGGTGGAGCTAATAGGACGATAAATGGGGAAGTTAATTTCACTATTCTTTCTGGTGGTTATGTAATTTGGGCTGGAGATAAAGATACATTTCTTCTAGACCATCCTAGTTTTTCTGGTACTGTGTATGATACAGGTATCACAACTCTTAGTAATACTGGAGCAAATTTGAAAATTATTCGTACAGATACGGTGGATCCTATCGATTCTTTTGTATATACATCGTCACAGGGCGCAGCGGGTGATGGTAATACGCTTCAGAAGATATCCGGTGTCTGGTCAGGCGCACCTCCCACACCTGGGTATACTAATGAAAGCACTCCTCCACCCAATTCGAGCACTAGTAGTTCTAGTTCTTCTGCCGGTGCATCAACAACACAGATAGAAGACACTTCTTCGAGTATAGCTTCTGATATTTTTCATCAAAATTCTTCAAATAATAAAGAACAGAAAATAAAAACAAAAATTTTAGCTAAAAATGTAGTTTTTACTGGCACACCTTTAAAATTTAGTGCCTACACCACTGGATATTTCGGTGAAGTTTTACCTTATGGTAAATATTTTTGGAATTTTGGTGATGGAGATGCCAGAGAGATGAAAGTAAATGAGGTTGAGAATTTTTCCCACACATATTTTTATGCAGGGGAGTATGTAGTGCGTCTCGATTATTATATGAATTATTATAGTAGTGAACCTGAGACTACGGACAAGATAATTATCAAAGTTGTTGACCCTAATTTAGTTATTTCTAATGTAGGTGATGAGAAAGATTTTTTTATCGAAATTACTAACAGTGGAAACACTGAAGCAGACATTTCCGGGTGGTTTTTGACTAGTCAAAATGCATCTTTTACTTTACCCAAGAACACAATCATAGAATCCAGAAAAAAGCTTATTTTACCTACATATATTACACATTTTCACATAGGAGATTTGGATACTTTACAGCTTTTAGACTCACAGAGAAATCTAGTTTATCAATATAAAAAAAACAGAAGATAAAAAGATAAATAATTTAGTTAAAACTATATCTAAAATTGATACAAAAATTCCAGAACAGAACAAAATAAATATTTCTACTAATGATCTGGAAATAAATAAAAGTTTAGAAGCAAATATATTCTCTGGTGTTCGAGATACAAATAATTTTTCTATTCCAGTTGTTTCTTTCGTGTTATTTTTAAGCACAGCTTCTGGTCTAGTGTATTTTTTAAGAAGAAATAGAATAAATTTAAAAGAAAATGAAGATTTTGAATTATTGGATGAATAATGATAGTATGTTTGCATGTTACAAAATTTTTTATTGAGAAAAATGCTTCGTACACAGGGTGTTCCTGAGGCTCAGATTGATATGTTTATAAAAATGATGGAAAAAGATCCAGAACTTTTTAAAAAAATCGCCGAAGAAGTCAAAGAAAAGATTGATTCTGGCATGGATCAACAAA
>JACCDO011168316.1_pt1 | contig 16046 bp, 16 predicted proteins | sample 7446101 | NCBI WGS metagenome assembly JACCDO01 (sample SAMN15323440, study PRJNA562643) | freshwater metagenome | isolation source: river surface water | place: USA:Blue River Watershed | collected 2017-08-16
AAAATATGTTTGGAAAATGGTCATTTTGAAACTTATGATTATTTATCAAGACTAGATGGAATAGAGTATGGTGAATGGGTATTTAGAAATTATCTAAAATCAAAAAAAAAATCTATTGAATTTTTTAAAAGGATATGTACTGAACATATAAAATATTTAAATTCTAGTATTTTTTTCGAATATATTTGGGAAAATAAAATTGAAGAATGTAAAATAATCTACACAATAAAAAAAACAAATGAAGAAATATTATGTTCAATAATAAAAAAATATGTTGAAAATATTTTAGTTAAGGATTTAGAAATGGTTATATGGTTACTATCATTAATAAAAAATAGAACTGTGCAAGATTTATTAGTATTAGATTATATAGTTAATGGTTCTGATAAATTAAAAAATCTATTACTTATGGAAAATATTGTTAAAAAAGATAAGTATTTAAAAAAAGAGTTATATGACATATTTTATGATAATTATGTAAATTATTTTGAGAAAGACAAAGAATATAGTGAAGAGTCAAAAAAATGTATATATTATTTGTTAAAATTAGGTTTTGAACCTCCAGTTAATCACGAGTTTTATATTGATTATTTGAAAATGATTGATAATAAAAATACTTTTATTTATAATAATTTATAAAAAATCTAAAAAAAATGAAAATTTTGTATAATAAATTCAACTAATAGAATATTAAAGTAATATGTTTAATGAAATAATAACATATATACCAAGTAGTTTTAGACTTGATGATTCTATCGAAAAAGATATATTGTCATGGTATAAATTATTACCTTATTATAAAAAAATAATTATAAATATGTTTTATAAAGATTGTTTCACAGATATACTTGTTAAAAATATAATAAATAATAATTATGATATAGTTAAATTTATGATATTAGAATTATCAATAAATTATAAAAAAAGAATAAATTGTATTGAAAATTATCCTGTATATTTAATATTGAGTTCTAGAAATATTGAGTTAATAAAAATTTTATATGAAAGATTAAACTTTTCTCTAATAGAAAATTTTAATCAAATTTACCAAATAATTTGTAAAAAAATAAAAGACGAAATCGACACCAATATTATTAAATGGATTTTACAAAACATATATATAAATCAAGAGACAATAGAAAAAATATACAAAGATGCTTGTATGATATCAAATTATGATTTAATAAAAATACATAATGAAAAAATTTCTAATAAAACAATATTAAAAAATATTATTGAGAATATCGAAAATCACGATGTTTTTAAGTATATACTGGAACTAAATTTAGGAAAATTGAGAGCTAATTACATAAATATAATAGTTATAGAATCATGTAAAAAAGGATTGATAAATAATCTTAAATATATGTATGAAAATGGTGTAAAATTAAATTCACTTTATTATGATGAAACAGAATATCCAGTAAAAATTATTTATACAAACTGGAAAATTTCAAAAAAGGAAATATATATTGAAATAGCAAAATGGTTAATATCAATTGGTATAGTACCAACGACTGGAGATTTTTTTGATTTATATATCGAAAAAATTACTGTTAACTAAAAAAATTGATAACTTTTTATAATATATTAATATCTATAAAATGTATTCCTCATACAAATTTTTAAATATAAAATTAGGTGATATAAAATTAGAAAATGATATTAGTGATAAACTTGTAATAAAATCAAGAAACAATATACTTAAAGCAATTGAATTATTAAGACAAAACAAACATAAAATTGATGGTGAATATATTTATAGATATAATGATTTGATAACTAAATTGTACAAAGAATTAGAAAATTGTCAAATAGAAAAAAAAAAAGATATTATTAATGATAATTCAAGTTATATTGCAAATAGACATGAGATAATAATAAATTTAAAAACTCTAGATAATTTAATACAAAGAGATGATAAATTTTTAATATTTTTATCTCAAGATGTTCCTATAATCAATCTTGTATTAAAATTATATAAATCTGAAGAATTCATACCAAAATATAATTTACAAATTGAACCTATTATACAATCATATGATAAAAGTTGGTCAGTAAACATTATTAAATATTTAATTGAACAAGTTAATGGAAAAAAAACTGATGTAAAAATTGCATTAGCTTTAGCAATATTCGATTTCCTCTTTAGAAACATTAAATTTGTAACTGAAAATATTAAATTTTCTATTGTTGTTCAATTAAAATTAAAGGAATTTATTGAATTAAATAAAGAAGATTTTAATAATTTTATTGATAAATATGTGGAACCAACAAATGTACTCGAAAAGTGGAATCAAGAATTAGAAAAAATTAATAAGTCTGATAAATAAATTTTCAAATAAAACAATATATACACAGATTATATAAACTATATAATCAAAATGAATATAGAATTAAATATTAAACCTCATCACATATTGATAATATCAATGATGGTATTTGTTGTATTAAATTTAGTAGAAAATTATTTACACTATAATATTGGTAGAAATGCTAATTCAGAATCAATATATAAATTCCATTATCCAAGTTTATTTGATTGGATACAAATATTATTTTTGATGATACTTTTTGGTTTTCTTCAAGGATTTTTTACAGAATTTTTTTCAGAATACTACTAAATTTTTATATAAGGATTATATATATAATTTTATGACTATTGAATACGAATATACTTTTGAAATTTTTCCAAGAAAAAAAATATTAAAAATTTTAAATAAATTACAAGCTAGTAAAAAAGGAACATATTTATTTACTGTTACTGAACTATACGACCCTGAAAAACCAAATCTTTATTTAAGAGTAAGAGATGAAGGATATAGAAAAACTATGACTGTTAAATCTGGTTTAAATAAAGATTTTCCTAAAGAAACAGAGATAGAAATTAATGATTTTAAGGAGGCAGTAGAATTATTTAAAAACTTGGGTTATAAAATTAAATGTGAATATGAAAAAATTAGAGAAATATGGGAATTAAAAGATGGAATGACTCATATATGTTTTGATATTGTTCCTGGAAAACCAGAAAGAATGGAAATTGAATCTGGTAACTTAGAAACATTAAATATGGTAACTAAAACTTTTGAATTAGACCCAAAAAGTAGTGTTACTAAAAATGAAAATCAAATTTATTTTAATATGTTCGGAATCAATTTACCAAAAGATATTGGTCTAACATTTAATAATGCTAGAAAAAATCTTTCTCCTCTTGTAACCAAAAATAAGGAACAATTTGACAAATTAATTAGTATACAAGAAGACTACTACAACCGAATAGTCCAAAGAAAAATATAATAAAATAATTATAAACTATATAAAAAATACATACATATATATAAAATATAGAATGTCTGAAAACAACAGTTCAAAAAACAATAATAATTACAATAATTATAATAATTACAATAATTATAATAATTCAGGTTATAAAAAAAAATGGAGAAACAATAAAAAGAAAAATAATTTGATTAAAGAAATTTCTTCTGGGAATTTAACTAACTTAGCCAATATACCTAATACATCAAATGAACTTGAACAAAATATTCATAAATCTGAAAGTCAAAATAGTCTAAATATGGGTATGAATATTAATCAAGAAGAAACTACCCCAAATACACAAGTTAAAACTCAAGATAATAATCAATCTAATCAATCTAATCAACCAAATCCAAATAGTAAAAACCATCCAATTCCAAATACATCTCCATATTATTCTGGATACAATTATCCTAATTTGGGTCCAGGATTTTTAAATAGTAACAACTCATTTTATAACCAATATAATAGTGGGCTAGGTAGTGGATTGGGTAGTAGTTCAGGAACAAATACAACAATCAAGCCTAATATTTCTAATAAAAATTCGAATTCACATAATAATCCTCATCCAATTTATAGTTTATCAAATTATCAAAACTATCCAAATTATTCAAATTATTCAAACTACCATACATATAACCCGATGATTACAAATTATCCACATTATCCTCAAAACCAGGTTGGATATTATAATATGTCTAATACTCAAGGAATTAATATTGGACAAAAGAATAATCAACCTTCAGGTCAAAATCAAATAATTAAGACAGAAGTAGAATTATCTCAATTTATTAAAGATTATATAAGTAAAAAAATAGATGAACCAAAGACGATACCAAAAGAATTAAGATGGGTAGAATTAAACATCAAGAGTCTAGATGATTTAATAGAATTAGCAAAAGATTATGGTGTAAAGTATTCAAAAGATTACGAATATCATATAGATTTAGGACTATTATCAAGTATGACTGAAGAATTAGAATCATTAAATAAAATGGTTGGATTAACTAATGTAAAAAATCAAATAGTAGATTTAATACTATTTTATGCATTAAAACTTGATAATAAAAATTATGATTTACTTCATACGGTAATTGAAGGAGAACCAGGTACTGGAAAAACAGAATTAGCTGAAAAACTAGCTAAAATTTATCTTAAAATGGGAATATTAAAAAAGAATGTGTTTAAAAAAGTAAGACGTTCAGATTTAATAGCAGGATATCTAGGTCAAACAGCAATTAAAACAGAAAAGGTTTTAGAAGAGTGTAAAGGTGGTGTTTTATTCATTGATGAAGCATATTCATTAGGTAATGCAGAAGGAAAAGATGGACGTGATTCATTTTCAAAAGAATGTTTAGATATGATTAATCAATGGTTAACAGAAAATAAATCTGAATTTGTATGTATGATAGCTGGATATAAAGATGATTTAACCAAATCTTTCTTTAGTTACAATTGTGGGTTAGAAAGAAGATTTCCAATTAGATTCAGTATAGAAACATATTCAGACGAGGAATTAGCTAAAATATTCCTTAAAAAAGTAAAAGAATGTGAATGGGAAGTTGATTGTGAAAACCTTCCAATAATAATAAAAGCAAATAGAAGATATTTTAAATTTAATGGTGGAGATATGGAAGTTTTATTTGCAAAATGTAAAGTGTCTCATAGTAAAAATTTACTAAAAGAAAAAGATAAAAAGAAAAAAATTCTTACAGAAAAAGATATATTAGAAGGAATTAAAATTTTTGTTGAAAATCCCGAAATAAAAAAAAGGGGTGAAGATTCAATGAGTAAATATTTAATATCAACCATGTATTGTTAAAATAATATTTTAATTTTTTGATGTTTTTATAAATTGGTATCAATATATTTATAAGGACTAGTTAATTTGTTCATAACTTTTTTTCAAATAGTAATTTCTTTAATTATTTCGTCAAATTGTTGAAACATTTTATCTTTTGAAATAGCCATTGATACTAAATGTTCGTCTGCAGTTTCATAAGGAATTTTATAACCGAAAACACTAATCCAACGAACAATAGTAACATTTCTATCTTTTTCAGGTAAAGCAATATGTGAATCATATCTTATAGCTCTTCCAATTATTTGATTAATTTTACTTTCATTCCAATGTGGTTCCATAATATGGATGTATCTAGTATTTTTTAAATCTAAACTTTCTGAACCAGCTGATGTTATTAACAATACATCAATTTCCAAATTATTATATTGGTCAATTATTTTATTACGTTTTTCTTCAGTTTGTTCTCCATAATAGATAGCATAAGAAATTTTTTCTTTAACCAAATGTACCGATAAAGGCAATACACCATTGTCAATAAAATTAGAATAGACTACACAAGGCTTTGGATGAGTTTTTATATATTTAAATAATTCTAATATTTTAGGAGAATCTGGTGAATTGTCAACAGTATTAGAAAGTTGTCTAGTGACAGTTAAGAAATTATTTACTTTGCGTTTATCAAGTACAGTATAATCTATGTGTTGGATATTATCCAATGATAATATTTTTTTAAGATAATGTCTGTATTCAGATATTTGAGCATTTGACATATCAACTTTAATATATTCTGTAGTTGAACTAGGGTAATGTAATTTATCAACAGGTTTTTTATAATAACTAATAGTACCTTTAATTCTGTCTTTAAATGTATCAACATTTGTAGGTAGTTCATAAGTTTCATCATAATAAAAAAATTTAAATTCTTTATTGGTTTCAGGTAAAACTTCATCCTTTTTAATAATATTAACTAACATACTCAAGTCGGTTAGACTATTATAAAAAACAGTACCAGTTAATAAAACTACTTTTTTAGCATTCATAAGTTCAGCAGATAACATGGTTTGTAATTTAGTTCCAGATCTAAGATGATGAGCTTCATCAACAATTACTGAATTTTTTTCAAAACTTAATTGTTCATTAATAATAGAAGAAATAGCTGATTGATAAGTAATAATTTGAATTCTTTTTGGGTTTAAACCTAATTTTTTTATGTCATCTTGAAAATTTTTTCTAGAAGCCTTTGTCGATATAATAACAATATCGTATGGAAATTGATAAACCATTGCTAAACTTGTAATTGTTTTTCCTGAACCCATAGAATGGTATAATATTAAACCATCGTGTTCTTTTATATAATTGACACATTTTAATTGATATTCAAATAATTCTATTTTCATTATAAATGTTTTGTTCTAAACTATAAATTTCTTATATAAAAAATTTAATCCTAATAAAAATAATTAGTTTTATCATAAAAAAATTTAACATGCTCTTGATAAACATGTTTCTGTAAAACAAGGATTACTACATATTGCTGATTTACAATAGAATTTAATATCATAATAGGTACCACAATCTAAATTATAAAAGAAATTACCAACAATGTTTGCACAAGGTCCAGGAGGATAATAAGATTGGGAATTATTGGGGTTTATATCTGGCCAATAATTTTCAGGATAACATGAGACACTAGGCATATTACTATTATTTACTAAAGGAATACAAAGAGTATTTGTAGGATTACATTGAGGATTACAATAAGTATTTATCCCAGGAATAATATTATAATAAAAGTATAAATTTATTACATCACAACATTTACAAACTTTAACTTTAGCGAGTCTAGCTCCGAAAGAATTAAATTTAGTACATCTTGTTACAGAAATCATAAATTCTTGGTTAATGAAATCAAGAACATTAGCCTTAAGATATTCCCATGATTCATCAACACTTGTAGAAATATTAAGAGTAGAAGATACAAAATCTTCTTTAGTTAATTTAAATAATGCAAGTTTATATTTGTAACATCCTTTTCTATATGATTTTAAAGTTACTTTAGATTTACTAAATATAAACCCAATGGTATCAATACATGTGGTCATAATATATTAATATACTATTATATATTAATTTATTTTTGGTATATATTTGGATAGAGTAAAATATTTATTCATATACCATCTGGGTAGATTGATTTATTTGGTTTACTTGGTTTACTGGAATAATTGGAATAATTGGATTAATTGGATTAATCGGATTAATTTGATTACCAGGTATATTAGTAAAAATTGTATTTTTTAGAATTTGTTTTTCACAATCCAATAATATTTTATAATGATTTTTTTCTCTTAATTTTATAGTTTTATTAAGATTATCATAAACCAAATGAAAACTTGTATTAGACGATTTCATAATAATATAAATACAAATAAGCATTGCGTTATCAAGACCAGTTTCATCTAAAATAATTACTCTCGATTGATAATTTTTTTCTAACCATTGATAAATTTGTTCTAATAACTCAAAATTTTTCAGATTAAAAGTATCCTCGTTAATATTTAAAAAATTTGGACTTTGTATAAGTGTATTAAATTTTTTGGAACAATTAATAATAAAAGTAAAATTTGATAAATTTAATAAATTTAATTCATTCAAACCACAAATATAAATATTTGAAAACAAACAATACATAAATATAATATATTTTATATTAGGTAAAAAATATTATAAATTTACACATATAAATTGTCTGTAATGTTATTTTTTTATTAAAATAATTTAACTATTAGACAATAAATATTATTATAGAAAAAAATGATAACAAAAGAAATGATTCCAGGAATAATGTCAAAAATAGGCAAAATCATAAATGAAGAAATAACTAGTCTTTTTGATGAGTTATCTGAATTAGAAGATAATTATACAGGAGAAGTTGAAAAAAATAAAATTTTAATTGAAAAATTAAATGAACTTGAAAAAAAAAATAATGACTTGAATGAGAAACTAAAGTCTAAATCTTCAAGTGCAATTTGGGAATCAATGCAAAAACAACTTCAAGAAAAGGAAAAACAAGTTGAACAAATTAAAAAAGATTTAGATTTTTATAAACGTTATTATGATGTAAATAATCCAGTGCAAACACAAATTAAACAAACTGAAAGTAAAAATGAAGTTAATGAAGTTAAAGAAGTTAAAGAAGTTATTGATGAAATTCAAGAAGTATCAGAAGAAAAACCAAAGAAAAAGAAGAAGAAATCTAAATCCAAGAAGAAGTTAGAAACAGAGGATTTGGATAATATTGATGAACTAGAAAAAGAGTTAATGAATTAATTAATTAACTAATAATCAATTAATAGTCTTTATATTTTGTAATAATCTTTGAAAAAAGTTTATTTTCTTTTAATATATTTTTTTTTGATAAATTTTTTATTTTACTAATGGAAGAATCTGATTCGGAATCACCTGAATTATCAGAATTATCAGAATCATCTGTTCCAGTAGTAGAAATTGCTTCAGTAGACTCTATAGTTTTATTATGGTCAATTAATTTAATACTAGGATACAAATCCTTAACAAAAGGTAAAGCTGTTGATAAAAAATTAATAATAATCTCAATAAGTTTAAAAATAATTTTATTAATAAATTTATTAAATCCGAAATAAATAGCAAACACCATTATAACAGAAATAAGTGAACCAAAAAAGTTAAAATTAAGAATAAACATAGAAATTACATTTTTAGCTAGTCTTCTTGAGTTAAATTTAACTAATTCATTTTGCATAATTAAGACTGATAAAACAATCGAATCAATTAATAAAAAGTTGTAAAACATAATAATAAAATAATTTGAATAATAAAGTGATAAAACAAAAAACAAACCTAATATAAAGTTAGAATTTGATTTAATTGTTTTAATTAAAGGTAAAAGCCAAGATAAACTTTTATTTTTGTGCTTAATATATTTTGTTAATTCGTCTAAATTTTTATTAAAAAACTTTTCAGAATTATTTGAAAAATCTGTTAGTGATTTTAATTCATTATCAAACATCAATATGATTATATATTATTTGAAGATAAAAAATAAAAAAATATATAAACCTATACCTATATACTAAAATATAAAAAATGCCAGAAGGTCCAGAAATCTTATATTTTTCAACATTATTTAAAAAGAAACTAAATGATACAACAATCACAGATATAAAATCTTATACAGACAAACCTGCAATAATTCCTAAGGATTATATTGGAAAAGTATTATCGACAGAATGCAAGGGTAAATTATTATGGTTTGAATTAAGTGGAAAAACACAAAATTACTTTTTACATATTCATTATGGAATAACAGGATGGTTAACATTTGATGAACCTGAAAAAAACATCAAGTTTGAATTTATTATAAAAAAAAAAGATAAGGAAATAAGAATGTATATGGAAGATAGACGTAGATTTAGTAAAGTTCAATTTTACACTAAAGATCAGCATAATAAAATAATAAGTCAATTAGGAATTGATATCTTTACAAAAGAATTTACAGAAGAAAAATTTAAAGAAGAAGTTAAAAGTAAAAATATGGTTTTAGCTGCTTTTTTATTAAATCAAAGTATATTTGCAGGAATAGGTAATTATATAAAGAATGAAGCAATGTATATGACATGGTTAAGAGTTAAAATTAAAACATCTGATTTGACTGATGAACAAATATCAAAACTTTACAATAATATATTATTTGTATCATATTCTACTTTAATTGAGATGTTACAAAGTTCTAAAGCCGAAAAATATCTTGAAAAATCCAAAAGAACTAATGAACCAAATAAATTAGAAATACCTTATGAATATAAAATTTATTCAAGAGAAGAAACTACAGATGGTAAAAAGGTATTTAAGGTTAAAGTAGCAGGTAGAGATAGTTATTGTATAAAAGAATTATGTAACTAAAAATATTACAACCATAAATATTATATTTTATTTCTAATATAATATAATGCATTTAAATTTATTCAACAATCTAGGAAAAAAAATTAAAATTAAATTTTTAACTCTTAACGACACATATCAAACTAATTATTTCGGTAAATGGGCTCAAAAAGCAGATGAAATAATACAAAATGAAATTGACCCATCTACTATATTTGTTAAAGTTTTTGGTGGAGACTACTTGTTTCCTAGTAAATATAGTGCTATTTTAGATGGTCATGATATGGTATTAGCCGGTAACGCATCTAAATTTGATGTAATGGGTATCGGTAACCATGAATTTGACGAAGGACAAGCTGTTCTTTCTGAATTAGCTTTAATGACTGAACAACCTATATTATGCTCAAATTTACAAAAAGACATTTTATCTCAATTAAATCTTAAAGATAATACAAGTTTTATTAAAAATGATATTAAATTTGGTGCAGTTAGTTATTTAACACAAGAAACACCTCAATTAAGTATTGGAGCTAAAGATTTAACATTTGAAGATATTACTTATGTATTTGACACACAAAAAGAATTTTTATTATCCTCAGATATCAAGATTTTAATATTTCATGATAATATTCAAAATATTATTGCTTATTTGGAAACACATCCAGAAAAGAAAAAATTAGTTGATGTTATAGTTACTGGGCATCAACACATAGTATATACTGGATATATTGATAGAGGTGACTATAGAATCCCTATAGTTCAAATGGGTCAAGATGCTTATGGTTTAGGTTATATTGAAATTGAATATAATGAATGTTTCAAATGTTTAACTAATTCTTTTGTAGAAGTCCAAGTTATCCCTACAGATTATCCTCAAACTCCAGAAATAGATTTATTAACAAAATGGGTTGATGAAGTGTCAGCACCATACTTTAAACAAACTATTGGAGTTGTACAAGAATATCCTTTAGATGGTCTTAGAAGTACTGTTAGAAATCAAGAAGCAAATATGGGTGATTTAGTAGTAGATGCTTTCTTATTTTCAGGTCAACAAACACCATTAGGGGTACCATTAGAAAATATTTTTGCAATAACCAATAGTGGAGGTATTAGAAATAATTCAGTATTACCAATAGGATTTAATATTACAGGTGAAACAGTTTATGAAATTTTACCATTTAAAAATGATTTAGTTGCTTTGGAAATTATAGGTAGAACAAATGTTAATAATGTAATTAATTATTTAGCAGCAACATCATTTAGTAAAAAAGGTTCTGGTGGTTGGTTGCAAATTTCTAAAAATATAGTATTTAACTATCAGACTGGTACTTATGAACTTGTTGGAGGAACTCAAGGAGAAACTGATAAATTTTATTTAATGGTATATGACTTTTTAGCAGGTGGAGGTGATGGTTATACTGAGTTACAAAAATTAAAAAAATTAGATTTAGATATTCCTTCTCAAAATTCATTAATTGATTATATTGGTTCATTAGGTGGAGTTGTTTCATATACAAATGTTTACACAAGAATTATATTACCTTAAATAGATAAAAATTGAAATTTATCATATAATATATTTTTTTATATACTAATATAAAATGAGTTTACATGACCAACTTACATCTTATTTTTTAGAATTTAGTACTCCTGATGTTGAAGAAAAGGAGTGTATAATATGTATGGAATCATTTGATATAGAATCGGGAAAAAAATATATAAGTCTTCCATGTGAATGCTCCAGTTCAATATATCATATAAACTGTATAGTTACATGGATTACATCTGGAGCTGATAAAAATTATTGTCCTCATTGTAAAAAAATCTTTGAATTACCTGATATACATCATACACAATTAAATTATACACCAATAAATACATCTAATATAATAAATAGAGGTAATAGAACAATTAGGACTATGAGAACTAGTACTAATCCATTTAATACATCAACTAATTCAAGAGTAATTACTAGGACTACTAGAATTATCAGACCATCAAGAAGCTCAAGAACGACAAGAAGTATGAGAGCAACTCGTTTAACTGAAACATCAAATACAGATTCACTGGTTCAAAATAGGAGTAGTAGTCCAGATTTGTCTGAACTGGATGATTTAGGTGATTTAAGAATAATTAGAATACCAGATATGTTAACTTTAAATGAAGATGGTGAAATAGAAATAGAACCAATTGGTAACGTAATAATCTCAATTGAAACAAGTGAAGAAACTATACAAAGGGAGAATCCATATCATGAAAATCTACATCAAGGAAATTCACAAGGACAAAATCAATTAGTTCAATTAGTCCAAAGTCCTAATACTTTACCTGGAGAAGAAATATTCCAAAGAATAAATAATCAAAAAAAAGAAATAAAAACAGAATCATCAATAGTTAAATTAACGATACATATGGCTCTCAATACTATAATAAATTTAATAAATTTTACATATATTTGTAATTTTAAGACTAATTTTTCCCAGAGAATTTTAGCTCTAATATTCTTTTTAAAGATATTTTCAAATTTTATAATTGTTGGAAATATGAATAGAAATATTGATTCAATTAACTTTAAATTATTTTTGAGTTTTATAGGACAATTTATTTCAATTATGATGACATTAATGATTAATAATAATTTATACAAAAATCCTTTACTAATATACACACAAGTTGGGTTTATATGTGTAGATTTAATTTTAAGTGCAATAATATCTTACTATACAACAATAAAAATTCAAAATGTTATTTATGATTTAGGAGTTATTGAACATCCTAGCCAAATTTCTAACTAGTATTTTTATAAATAAAAAAATAAAAATTGAATTTTATAATTAACTATAATTGATAACTTTAATAAGTATAATCAACATATATAAAAATGTGCGACTATCTTGAAAAATATACTGAAATTGAATATTTTCCCCTAACAAAAACAATTAGAGGAAGATTAATATTTGATAAATACATACTAATTGAAAACTTAAAGGACAGAGAAGATGCAATTAAATCTAGTCCTGAATATCTTACAAAACAAAATGGAGATATATGGTTTACAGTAATTTTAGATATGGGATTTTTAATAGAAAATCTTAAAGACAACCTAATTCTTAATTATCTTAATTTTCTTGATTTTCTTAATTTTTCCCAAGACACTATTGATATAGAGAGAGATATTGAACTACCTGAAAAAATTTTAGCTTTGGTTATACATAATTCTGGGTCTCAAAAAATTATATTTAGAATAGAGGAAGATAAAATAAAATATGAAATAGTTTTGAAAAATTTAATAAGTTTTACCAATTTTTTACCAATCAATTTGTAAAAAAAATATATATACTATTTTAATAATGAATAATAAATATTTTTATATATTAAGCATTGTTCTAATAATAATAATTATTATGGACACTTTTGCAAAAGAATCATTTCAACAAATAGAAAATAAATCAAAAACAACAAATAATATTATACCAAAAATCATTCATCAAACAGCACCAAAAGAAACTTCAAAATGGAAAGAAGAATGGTATATATGTAATGACACATGGAAAAAAAACTTTCCAGAAAATGAATACAAACATATTATGTGGCATGATGAAGATTTAGATAATTTCATTTATAAAGAATACCCTTGGTTCTATCCTATATATATGAAATATGATGTTAAAATAAAAAAAATAGATATTGCTAGATATTTTATTTTACACAAATATGGTGGAATATATGCTGATATGGATTATATGTGTACAAGAAATTTTTATAATCTTCTACCTCAAGATAAAATTTCAATTAGTGAAAGTCCATATAAAGAAAATGAATTTATTCAAAATGCTCTTATGATAAGTCCTCCTAATAATCCATTTTGGATGAAAGTAATAGACAAAGCCAAAGATAGAGTAAATAACGAAAATGTATTATATTCGACTGGTCCACAATTACTCTCTGATGTATATTATGAAAATCAAAATGATATTAATGTTTTACCAGAGAAATTATATAATCCCAAACCAAATACTAATGATTTTAATTCAAAAATGGTAATTACTAAACATTTAGGAACAAAATCTTGGCTATAAATATTATTATTTTTTTTATATGATAATTATATATAATTTTAATTATTATGAATAAAAAAGTTGACAACAATGTAAATAATATTTTACAAAATTTATTATATGAAGAAAATCATCACATTCATAAATTACTAGGTTTTTATGATTTTGAAATTAATTCGTATATAAGCATATTAAGTGTGGATATTAAAAAAAAATTTGGTAATGAAAATAGTTTTACTATATCATATTCAGATAAAAAAAATACATATGATAAACATAAAAAAGAAATAGAAACAGCAATTATAGAATACATTCTTTCTGATATAAAAGATAATAAAATCATTTTTAATGATGTTGAGAAGAAAGCTTTTATAAAAAATCCGTATAATTTTTCAATAACATTAAATTGCAGTTTAGTAAAATATTATGAACCAGAAAAAAAATACAATGAATCTATAAATAATAAAAATAATGACAAAGAAATGGTTGGTGGAGAAATTTTAATAAATTGTTCAATTCTTAAAAAAATTAAATCATATGTTAAATTTATAAAAGTATACGGTGAACCTGTAACTGATTATTTTGATAGAGAAATTATTAATCTAGTTATTAAATTCGTTTCAACTAGATATCCACCATCTGAAGTAGCTGATACTATTAAATTAATAATTGGAGAAGTAAGTCCTATTCCAGGAGAACCTGTTATTTTTAATTATAACATTGGTTTTTCTCAAGATTGTAATAATTATATAAAAACACAATTATTGATATTAGTTAATATTTTAAGGATGCAACCAACAACTCCTGATTCTGTAAGTATTATTAATAAAATTGATATTGTCTCTCGTTTACCAATTAATGATATTTTATCAGGAAGTTATAAAAAAGATATATTAGATGAACATATAATCGAAAATAACTTTGTCCATAACGGATTTAATGATAATGCTAAACTTCAAATTCTAAAAGAATCTATGAGAGGAGAAAATGATTTTATAAAAAGTCAATTTATTCATAGTTATCTTCATATTTTTGATTATTTACTAATGTTCACACCAAAAGAATCTTGTTTTAATACTAGATATGAATATTTAAAAAGTATGAGAAATAGTTTGTTAGAAGGTATTGAAGGTGATAATGCTGTTATGAAATTATTTTGTTTTGAAAACGAATTAAATAAAAATCAATTTAGTTTTTTGTTACAAGCTGCTAATGGAAAATATGTAAGAAACCCTACAACCAAAAATTATTATATAAGACCAGAAGCTGTAGAACAAAAAAATAATCAATATTTTAATAATTTAATAAGTAGTGATCCATGTTATCTTCAAGTAAATAAAGATAAATATGAAGGAACTGCTTATGGGCAGCCTTTAAGACCAGTTGACCCAAGTAATCCTTGGACAAGTATGAGTATGAGAACCTCAGTTTTATCTACTACTTTATATCCTACAGAAGAAGTTGATTTTCCTCCAGCAGTATCAGATTTTATATTTAATTTTACACCAGAAGAAAGAAAAAATTGCAAAAGAATTATCAAAATTTATATAGACGAATATAAAGATACTAATGGTAATATTAAATTACCAGATACAGCTCTTAAAGAAATTATAACTAAAATTAATAATTGTATTGGAAGATCCTATAGAGGAGTTAGCGCAGTTACTAGTAATAGATATGATCTTAGTAAATTATTACAATGCGTTAAACTATTGAAAATTATGAAAAAATAATTTATATCATGTTTTTATCATGTTTTTATATTAAAAAAAAATTGATTTTTAATATAAATAATTTAAGGATATATATATAATAATAGTATTATAATGAGCACTAAAGGAAAATACGCAATTGGTATCGATCTCGGAACTACTTATTCATGTGTAGGCATTTACCGTGATGGTAATGTAGAAATTATTGCTAACGATCAAGGCAATAGAACTACT
>JACCDO011804007.1_pt1 | contig 16044 bp, 10 predicted proteins | sample 7446101 | NCBI WGS metagenome assembly JACCDO01 (sample SAMN15323440, study PRJNA562643) | freshwater metagenome | isolation source: river surface water | place: USA:Blue River Watershed | collected 2017-08-16
AGAAATGCTCAGGGTAACTCTTGCAACTGAGAAGCCTGATCTTATCCTTATCTTCACTGATCCAAGATTCTTTTTCTGGCTCTTCGAGATGGAGGACGAGATTCACCAGGTATGTCCGATCGCCTGGTGGCATGTTTGGGATAACTGGCCGAAGCCAGTCTTTAACGCTCCGTTCTATGACTCTACTGATCTGATCAACTGCCACTCGTATTTGACGTATGAGATATGCAAGCAGGACTTTCCAGAAAAGACCAATTTCATACCTCACGCTCTTCCTCCTGAGATTTTCTATCCTCTGACTGATGAGCAGAGGGTGGCTAAAAAGATTGAGACTCTAGGACATGCGAAGAAAGACAACTTTGTCCTGTTCTGGGTGAATAGAAACGCAAGGAGAAAGCGTCCAAGCGATGTGATTGAGGCGTGGTCCATCTTCGCCAAGAAGATTCGTCAGGAAGGGAAGAGCGACGTAACTCTTATCATGCATACGGACCCGCAGGACCAGGAAGGACCGAACCTTCATGAGGTTGTGAATCTGTTTGGAGTTCAGGACAGCGTTATCTTCTCGACAGATCGGATAGATTTCGAGAAGATGAATGTCCTTCATAATATCTCTGACGCATGCATCAACATCTCATATGCTGAAGGCTTCGGTCTCGCGACTCTTGAGGCAATGCAGTGCGGTCGTCCAATCATCGCAGCGATGACCGGAGGTCTAACACGTCAGGTCGTTGATCATAGAGACGGGACGGAGAATGGCGTCGCGCTTCCGATCGAGAATAGAACGCTAGTTGGTTCTCAAGTAGTTCCTTACATCTATGAAGATTACGTCTCATGTCAGTCGACAGCGGATGCGATAGAGAAATTGTACAGAATGTCTCCATCTGAAAGAAAAGCTCTGGGAGAGAAAGCTAGAAAGTACGCCTCTGAAGAGTTTTCTTATGATAACGTCATTAATAGATGGGACGAAACTCTTAAAGACACAATCGAAAACTGGAAAAATCGTTATAAGACTTGGAAGAAGGTGACTGTATGAGCAAGAGAATACTTGTACGAGGACCGCTGCTCAGCGAGTCTGGATACGGAAATCACGCACGTCAGGTATTTCGCTGGCTGCTCAACAAGCATCCAGATGCTGACATCAAGACCCATATTCTTCCGTGGGGCTCAACGAGCTGGTACGTGAACCCAGATGCGGAGGGCGGTTTGGTCGGAGAGATCATGAAGAGGAGCTCTGACCCAAATCAGCAGTTTGATGTCTCCTTTCAGATCCAGCTCCCGAACGAATGGTCCAATACTGCTGCTCGTAAGAATGTCGGAATCACTGCTGTGGTTGAGTCCGATAAATGCAATCCAGAGTGGATAAACTGCTGCAACAGGATGGATCTGGTTGTCGTTCCATCAATGTTCTGCGAAAAGACGCTAAGAGACACTGGAAACGTAACGACTCCTATCGTTGTAGTTCCTGAGAGCTTCACGCCAGAGGTTCTTGATAGCAATTCAAAGTTTGACATCAGTTTTGAGACAAAATTCAACTTTCTTCTAGTTGGGACTCTGACTGGTAACAACCCCTTTAACGATAGAAAGAACATGTTCTTCGCATTGAAGTGGCTCTGCGATGAATTTTCGAATGATCCTGACGTTGGGGTCATCATCAAGACCAGCATCGGGCGTGGCACCAGGCTCGATTGGGCAAACGTCGAAAATGCTCTGAAAAGTGCCATAAAAGAAGTTAGGAAGGGACCGTTTCCAAAGATTCATATTATTCATGGAATCACTTCAAACTCTGAGATCGCTGGGCTATATCGTCATCCGACGGTGAAAGCTCTTGTAGCCCCGACTCGAGGAGAGGGCTTTGGTCTTCCGATTCTTGAAGCAGCTGCGAGCGGACTGCCTGTTATTGCTACTGAGCACACTGGGCATATGGATTTCATGGGTAAGGGAAAGTTCATACGTCTAGAATACGACATGGCACCTATTCACCAGACACGAGTTGATAACAGCATCTGGATGCCAGGGACAAAGTGGGCTGAAGTAAGAGAGGCAGACTTCAAGAAGAAAGTAAGAAAGTTTAAGAGCTCTCCTGACAACCCACGACAGTGGGCATCTGATTTGTCTGAAGTCCTCGTAAAGTCTCACTCGCCTCAGGCGATAGATGATTTCTATGAAAACGCCATCGGAGATATCCTGAAGTGATGATATTCATGATCGTGCTGGCCTGTGTCGAGGCCATTGCGCTGGCAGCATCGCTGTATTACAATTACAAATTCGCGATTACGATGTTGCGAGTGCAAGACGCGATCGAGGAATCACTTGATGCCCTTGACAAGAGATATAATTCAATATCGAAGATACTGAAGGTGCCACTCTTTTATGATTCTCCAGAGATCAAAAAAGCTGTCGACGATATAAGAAAGTCGAGAGAGGCCATACTTTACGTAGCGAATCAGCTAACATCTATCCAGGAAGAAGAGGAAGAGAGTGGCAGCGTCGAAAAGAATAGTTAAGCGCGGCAACGGGACTGGGACTCTATACTTTGACGCTGAAACGCAAAGAGCGATAGAGGAATTTCAGTCTGCTGATAGCGTAGAGCAGAAGCATACCGTCTATGTGTCTAGAATCATGCCGGCATTTGACAAGCTGGTTGAAAGCTTGATATTCATTTATGGTTTTGCAGCCCCGAATGAACCGATAGAGCATTTGAAGAACGATTGCGTTACATTCTTGTACGAATCTCTTCACAAATTTGATGCATCTCGCGGAAGCAAAGCATTCTCATACTTTAACGTCGTTGCCAGAAACTGGCTTGTCATATACTCGAAGAATCGACAGAAAAAAGTCAAGCGCTTCGTTTCGATAGAAGATCTTAGGGATAGTAACTCCAGGGAAGCTGAGTGCTACAACAGCAGTCAGATCGGTCCAAATCCTGAGGATCAGATGATTGAGGCAGGTCGTCGAGATCTAATACTCGATATGATGAAGAGAATCAAGAGAAATTTGTATCAGCCTCATGAACAGTCGTGCATAGATGCGATCATAACCGTGTTTACCCAGATCGATGATCTAGATTTTCTCAATAAACGTGCGATATTCGTGTATGTGAAGAACATCTCGAACTTGAATCAAAAGCAGCTCGGCTCAGCAATGTCTTCGATAAGAAAGCAGTACAGGCTGATAACTAAGAACGGAGACTTTATCTGATGGGTTCAATAGACAAGATATTGGATAAATTGAAGGACAACGACAAGAAAGTCGAGCAATTTTCTGATATTCTTGATTCGATCGAGAGCGCATCGGAAAAGAAGAAGCTGCTCTGGAAAGAAATCTATGAAAATGCGATTGTTGATCGCACGAATGCTCATATTCTCTTCACTGATTTGTACTCCCAGATGGGTGGATCGTCAGCTGACCATGCGACATTAGGACAAACACTCACGAAGTATCTAGAGAGAATGTCAAAGAGCAATGAGCAGCTTCTGAATTTAGCGAAGTTGATTGCAGATTCAGAAACTTCATCTGACCAGATCTCTGAAGATGAAATTTTTGAGAGGATAAAGAAGTAATATGCCTTCCGCATTCGTTAGAGCATTGGTGACCGATGTCTTGACGAATCCGTCTGATACTACGTCTCCGACAAGAAAGACAATAAATGAATATGTCGGGAAGATAGCTGGTGATGAGAATCTAAAGAACGTCCCCAGAAACTCCATCGCTGTCAAAATCCTGTCGAACGCTGAGTCAAAAACAAACGGCGGAGACGAGGGGGAGGTCATATGCTATCCTTTTTTCTCATCTCACTTCTCGATGCCAGTGAAGCCGGGCGAAGAAGTCTGGGTCATGTTCGAAGAATACGACCCGCCTAATCGATCAGCTATAGGGTATTGGATATCAAGAGTTCATGGACCCCGCCATGTCGAAGATGTGAATTACGCTTACAATCGCAGAGCATACAAGACTTCGACCACGACAGCATCATCAAAGAAAAGTACAAGCGACAAATTCGCAGAGCGTGAATCACAAGACCCTCAGTCATCGTCAAGCGCTGCACCTACGCAGCTCGACTCGACTGAGTCTGCGACGTCAAATCCGACAGAGATCATAGAGATACTTCAGTATGCTAATGAAAAGCATAGATTTGAAGCTGTTCCCAGATATACAAAAAGACCTAGTGACCTTGTTATGCAAGGGTCAAATAACTCTCTCATAATGTTGGGAGAGGAAAGAGGTTTCAACGGCATTGTTGACGAAGAATTCAGCCCCTCAGAGCTTCCTATAGAGTCTGGGAGGCCGGCGATAGACATTGTCGTCGGTAGATCTAGGTCATCTTCTGTGAAAACTGTCACCATGGAATTGGCGTATCCTGAGATTGACAAACGTGTCGGGACGGATGAGCCTGTCACTGAGGGAGACGCTAATTTTGCGAACGACGCTGCTAGAATATATGTGACCTCAAATTCTAGCGATAAAGACGGTCCAGACTTCCTCCTATCTCTTGACGCACCCGGAAACGCGTATCCTGGTATCGATAATCAAAAGATGGGTCAGGGATCTTTCATAGTGTCGAAAGCAGACAATCTTAGACTAGTCTCACGTCAGTCGCTGAAGATCATAAAAGAGCCTGCAGCTGATGACGGAAGCGGGATTATTATGAATGAGTCAGGATTCTTGCATATGTCAGGAAAGAAGATCATTCTATCGAAATACGTCGAAGGAAGCGCTTCTCAACCCTACGTTAGACTTGATCTTCTTTGCGAATTCTTGTCGAGATTGATAGATCAGCAGAAGACGCTGTCATCAGCTGTAAGCTCTATATCTCAAGCTCTGATAACATTTTCTTCTGCAGCGACATCCGCAGTTCCGCTAATAGCACCAGCTACAGCTCCGCTAGCAACATCATCTTCCGACGCCCTTATAAGTCTAGCTGATTTTAACGTCAGCGCTTCTGTCTCGCAGCTTGACATATCTGAAATTAAAAGACGGCAGACGTTAGGGTCTACAGTCATCTTTGGCGAGTGATTTTTGGTTTTGAGCTATTTAATAGCGGGTATGATCGCAGATGGCTGAGGCTAAATCTTACAGTTTCAAGAGCGTCGGTGAGAAAGTAACTGACTATGCAGCGCGCCAACGCGCTAGAATCACAGCGCCTCCGATCGGAATTAAAACTCCCATTGAGATAGGGTCGACTGACGACGGTCTGTTGAAAATGCATCGATCGATCGAGGGTCAAATCAAGGATAACTTGAGAAATTTGATTCTCACGAACTACAATGAAAGATTGACGTTTCCTGACTACGGGGCAAATCTCGCTCCTCTGGCATTTGAGCTTGGAACTGAGGACGCTGATGAGGAAGCAATGCGTCGAATCAAAACTGCGACTGAAAAGTACATGCCTTTTGTGAGCTTGGAAGATTTCTCGCTCACCAATCAAATTTCTGATACGAACGCAACTGCTGTAATAAAAATGTTGATAACGTACTCAGTACCGAATGCTAACATAGTAAATCAGAATCTCTCTCTCACGATGAGATTCGGAGGATAAATGGCTGGAGATCAGCAATTCAGAAACGCTAGAAACAGAACCTATCTTGCTCGTGATTTTGACGCGTTCAGATCTGATCTGCTACGTTACGCTAGGACATATTTCGGTGATAAGATACAGGATTTCTCAGAAGCCAGCGTAGGCGGTCTATTTTTGGACATGGCTGCGACTGTCGCTGACTCTATGTCTTTCTACATGGACCACCAGTTCAAAGAGCTCGGGTGGAGCACTGCCATAGAAATCGAGAACATCTCAAGAATGTTACGCGAGGCGGGCGTGAAAGCCTCAGGAGCTTCTCCCGCGACAGTCAACGTGTCTATCTTTATTGAAGCTCCATCGAAGCTGGTCGGAGGAAATTACGTTCCTGATCCATCTGCCCTTCCGAAGGTGCTTCAGAATACGATACTCGCCTCATCATCAGGGGTAACGTTCACCACAACGGAGGACGTTGATTTTGCAGAACTCGACCGACTTGGAAGCTTAAGAGCCACGTATGTTGTAGGTGACGTGGACGCTGCAAATAATCCGCTCACATTCGTTCTAAAAAGAGACGTCGACTGCGCCTCGGGAAATATCGCAACTGAAACTTTCACGATTGGAAGCGACCCTGCGCCATTTTTCACTTTAACGTTGGGAAACACTGACATCAGTGAAATCCTAAATGTAGTAGACGCAGAGGGAAATGAGTATTACGAAGTTCAGACCCTGAGCCAGGACACTGTATTCAAGACTTTCCCCAATCTTTCCAGCGACGCTGAGGAAGTTTCTAGGTCCATCGAGGTCATTCCAGCACCTCGGCGTTTTGTCACGATATCTGAACCTTCGACAAGGATCACAAGCATTCAGTTCGGGGGCGGAACTGCGCTTACGACCGAGGACGACGCTATACCAGATCCAGAGACATTGGCGATCCCGTTGTACGGAAAGACGACGCTGTCCAGATTCAGCCTCGACCCTAACTCTCTGTTGAGAACAAAGACGTTAGGAGTTTTGCCGAGCTCAACCACACTCAGCGTTACTTACAGATACGGCGGTGGGTTGAGTCATAATGTCGCCTCAAGAACAATAAGGGCCGTGCAGCTTCTGAGAATTCAATTTCCTGATTCTGTTTCTCCAACAGTCGCAGCTACTGTTAGATCATCGATAGATGTGAGGAATGATCTGCCCGCTCGCGGTGGTGACAACTCCCCGACAATTGATCAACTGAGATCTCAGATACCTTCAGCTAGAAGCAGGCAGGACAGAATCGTCACCAAAGAAGATCTTGTCGCTAGAGTCTACACTCTGCCGTCCAAGCTGGGACGAATTTACAGAGCCGGTGTCAGACCGAATCCGAATAACCCTCTGTCGAGCCAGCTCTACGTATGTTCCAAAGACTCTAACGGATATCTGACAACTTCGCCTGATACGCTGAAGAAAAATTTAAGGATTTATCTCAACGAATTTAGATTGGTGAATGACGCGATCGACATCCTTGACGCTAAGGTCATAAATTTTAGAGTCAGATTCTCGATCATAGCTAATCCAAATGCTAACAAGCCGCTTGTTCTTCAGAGCGTCATAAATGAGTTGCTGAGAATATTGACGGTAGACAACTTTCAAATTGATCAGCCGATTCTCATATCAGACATCCAGAGCGCGATTATCAACACTGCCGGTGTGCTTTCCTTGGTAGACCTTAAGATCGAGAATGTGTCGGTCAGCTCTCAAGGAAGAGCTTACTCGACTAACTCTATGAACGTGAACCAAAGCACAGTTCGCGGGGTAGTCTACGGCCCCCCTGGAAGCATATTTGAGCTGAGATATCCAAACTATGACATCATCGGGAGCGCTCTCTAATGTACATGTTGATAACAGCGTCCTCAGATGCTTACATCACCAATAAGATCGTTGACGGTTCAAGATGCACAACATCCAACGTTGGTCGCGCCGGAACTCTGGATTTATTCAAGCTCTATGACGAAACGACGTCTGGGTCATCACCAGCAATTGAGCTTTCAAGACTGCTAATTAAGTTTGATCTTTCTCGACTCAGCTCTCTGACCTCTTCATTGGTCAATACGAACGACAGCTCTTTCAAAGCTAAAATGCGCTTGAAGTCGGTCGCAACGGGTCTTCCCGTCCCGCATGACTTTACAGTCTCGGTGTTTCCGTTAGCGAAGTCATTCTCTGAGGGTTACGGTCGTGATGTTTCATCTTATACTGATGTTGGCGCTTGCAACTTCCTGAGCTCATCTGTGAATTCTCTGTGGAGCGTGTCAGGAGCTGAGGCGTATGGAAAAGTTGGAGACCCCAGCGTAGATTATTACGCTTCTGGAAATTTAGGCGCTGGGATTGTAAGCCTGGAAAGCACGCAATACTTCGAAAATGGAAACGAAGATCTGCTTGTAGATGTTACAAGCATCGTATCAGCGACGCTAGCAGGAACCATAGAAAATAATGGGTTTAGACTCTCATTCAGCGGAAGCGAAGAAACTGATGACATCACCAGATTCGTGAAGAGATTTGCCAGCCGTCATGTCATAGAGCGTTCACTTGTTCCAAGGCTTGAGATATCTTGCGATGATTCGATAAGAGACTCTCACGAGAACTTCTATTTTGACGCATCCGGCTCTCTTTTTCTGCGTAACTACGTCGGCTCTACGCTGAGTAACGTGCTATCTCGATCAGTCGAAATAGCTGGAAGCAACTGCATGCTTCTGACAATATCCACTGGAAGCTGGACAACCACGGTCACGGCTTCTCAAGCGTCCATCGGCTCATCTTACAGCCCGGGTCTGTATTTCGCTGACGTCTACATTTCAGCCCAAGATAGCTCGTATGTCAGTGGAACTATTACGTTATCACAGCACATTTCTGCATCAGGATCCATCATATTCGACGAAACGTGGAAGTCTATTGACGGAACGGTGACCTATCTGTCTTCGCATCTGACATGCTCGATTCCTAGCAGAAGAGCTTTCGTAGAATCATCACGAGAGCTGATCGTTCGAGCCACTAACCCTTCCACCAGTTACTCTGGTTCTAAAGTTCAAAAGATCAGAGTTTTCGCTTATGACCCTGATTATGAGCCCTCAGCTACGAGAGTCGCGAAGCCAGTAAAGAGCGTGATTCCAAGCGACATTAGATACAGAGTAAGAGAAGATGGGTCTGATGAAGTGTATGTTCCGTTTGACAATGGAACAAAATTATCATCTGATTCTGCGGGTTTATTTTTCAATATGCTCACCGATGGATTACCAACAGGCAAATTGCTGACTGTCGATTATCTTGTCAATGACCTGGGTTATGAAAAGATCGTAAACGACACAGGGTTTAGATTCAAGATAGAGGAGCGTTGATGCCTGGGATATTCGGTCCTACTTACGGTGAGATTTCAAAGACAACTTTGTTGGGAAACAGCGCTCCTGTTCTGGATCAGATGCTGGGGAACGTCATCAACAACGTCGTTGGTCTTTCGTCGTCGTTCAGGTACGATCCGATCGGAACGGGAGTAAAGTCGACCCAGCAGCTTCCCATCGATTGGTCGAAATTTGAGAATCACACGTTCTTCAATTCAGCGCAGGCAAAAACAAACGTAGCTTTCGAGAAAGTCATTAATGAGTTTCCTTTTGACGGAACTCGCGAAGAAATAGAACAATTCCTTGATGAGCTGACAGGTTTTGAAAAGTACGTTTATGACTCTATTCCGAAGAACGTTGGTTACCTAAATTTTGATTCTTCGAATTACATCGAAGTGAAAGATAGAGCCGGCGTCACAATACCCGAGATGTCACGTGATCTGTCAGGAATGACAGTCATGGACCCTGGGGTCTCATCCTACTCTGTTTTCTCATACGTGTTCATACCCTCTGCTGCGAATGGAAACCAGGTGATCGCGCAGAAGCTTAACGTAGCCGATTCATCTGGCTTCACTGTTGCTTTGTCATCCAGCGTTCTGGCGACAAGCTGTTCGCTGTGTATGTACGTCAGCTCTGGATCGTCATACTACATGACAGCATCAGCGCTGGTTCCGAAAGATTCATTCTTCTCGTTCACAGCACAACACAACAGGGACTCTGGGGTTGATAAAATTCAGCTGTACGTCGATGGACAGCTAGCTGCAACGTCCAGCTACTCCGTGAGCTTTGGAGAGTTCAATTTCGCTGGAAGCTCTTTGATGATAGGCACGGGGTCCAATCATGTGATGTCGTCATTCACTTTTGCCCCGAGCGAATTGCTTTCAGGATCGTTGGACGAATTCAGGCTGTATCACGATACGTTGAGCAGCGACAGAGTAGACTCCGTCAGATCGTTCCCAGAATACAGGAACGACTCTCTAAAAGTTTATTTCAAATTTAATGAACCGACTGGCTCCTACGTGAACCAGTCCCTAGCTATCGATCATTCTGGAAATGGTCTGCACAGTAGCGTGATGAACTATCAGGCGTCTCAAAGGGTGAAGCACCTTCCGTCTCCAGTCCCAAATGAGCTTGAAAAATACAATCCGGTTCTATTCTCAGATCATCCTGACGTTGTCTCACTGAACTCCAGTCTTCTAGCCTCAGGTTCGGATTACGACATGAATAACCCGAACCTGATAACGAAGCTGATACCCCAGCACTATCTGAAGCAAGAACAGGAGTTTTACAATCTCGACTCAATCGAGGGAGAGGTTGGTCAATCTATAGACTCTGATGGTAATCTTCCTGGAAAGACGAAGCTGGGGTCTGTGCAGATCATATCTGCCCTTCTGTACATTTGGGCTAAGCAGTTTGATGAGATAAAGTGCTATCTGGATCATATTTCCAAGCTTCGGACTGCGGGTTATACGAACGAAGGAACTGTCTCTGATCAGTTCTTGCCTGCACTCGCAGATTATTACGGAATACAGCTTCCGAACATGTTCTCCCAGGTGGGTCAGGAACTGGGTGTGGTGGGAGAGAGCTCCCGAGCTGATGTCGGGACCCTGCAGTCAACGTATCAATACACTCAGAATCTGATCTGGCGCAGAATACTGAAAGAAATTCCGTCTATCATTCGTTCGAAAGGAACGATGCACTCCATAAAATCGTTGATCCGAGCTGCTGGCATAGAACCTGACAGCATCATGAAGTTCAGAGAATACGGCGGAAAAAACACAAGCTACATTGAGCCAGCGCGCTCCATGCGCTCGATCGTTCAAGGGTTCTTAAATTTCAGCGGATCTCTGGTTAACCTGGATTCATACACTCCTGACAGTCCGCAGGGAACGTACGCGAATGTTCCGTTTCTCTCAAGCTCGTATCTCAGCGGGTCACGCACCGAGCCTGGGTATGAAACGCTGACGGGGACTCCATCTGACGGGCTCTTCACGTCTGGTTCATGGTCATATGAGGGAATCTATAAGTTCGGACCAGGGCTCCAGCACAACACCGAGCAGAGCTTAGCGAGACTGCATGTCACAGGCACAGCGTTACCCTCATCAGAGCATGGGGTGGTTTCAAACCTCGTCGTCACCCGTGGAAATGTGACATCGTCTATCAACCTCTACGTGGCTCCAAATTTCTCCAGTAACGATCTTTTGAAGCTGACGATCACAGGCAGCAACATTTTCGATGGTGAGAATTGGCACATTTCATTCGGTCGCAGCGGCTCATATAACGAATCCAGCTCGTCGTATTATCTGTGGGCCTCAAGGATGTCAACGACATCACCAGAGGGCACTCTGGTGACCGGCAGCCTATTCGATGATGTGTCTGCATGGACAAACCTGTCTACGACTTTAAATTCATCAGGGTCATTCCTGTGCATCGGACCGCAGGCTATCGCTGAGTCACCATCGTACAAGTTTCTTAATTTCTCAAGCTTCGATGACGCCGCACGTCAAACGATCTTCAGCGGTAAAGTCGCTCGTATGAGGTTCTGGACCAAGCAGCTAACAGAGGCAGAGCTCGTAGAGCATGCTACGAATTTCGAGTCTGTCGGTGTAGAGAATCCTTCTCTGAATTACAACTTCGTGAACAGAGTCACGGGCTCTTGGGAGAAGTTGCGGATCGACACGTGGGTAAGCCAAGAAGTCACATCGTCGAACGGCGCAGGTGAAATCTCATTGTTCGATTACTCACAGAATGGATTCGATCTATCAGGGCGCGGATTCGAGGCATCATCGCGTGTTATAGATAACGAGCGCATTGTAAGCTCGGTTCAGTCTTTGAGGTTCGATGAAGCTTCAACGAGCAATAAAATCAGGATACGGAGCCTGATCGATCCTGATTCAGCTCTAAGCCTCAACGCCTCAGCCGCTCCAATGTACGAGATACCTAGGTCAGAGGAGCCCAGCGATGACCTGAGGTTCTCGATTGAAGTCTCGGCTGTCCGTTCGCTTGACGAGGACATCGCGAAGATTTTCGCAACTCTCGACGAGCTTGACGATGCGATTGGCGCTCCTGAGATGCAATTCTCGCCTGATTACGTGAGGCTTGAAGTTCTACGAGATGTTTACTTCAACCGTCTTACTGAAAGGATAAAGATGAAACAGCTCTACGAGTTCTTCAGGTGGTTCGACGTGTCGATGGGGTCTTTGATAGAGAGCTTCGTGCCGAGCAACACGAGGTTCCTCGGGTCTAATTTCGTAATTGAACCTCATGCTCTCGAGCGTTCAAAAGTTCAATACTTAAACTACGGAATGTACGTTCGCTTGTTCGAGACCGATCCAGTCGGAGAGTTCGCGGTCGTTAGAGTCGGGAGATAACAATTGGCAACGACAGCTGTTGAGATAGGCGCCGAGATCGGCGCGGTTGAGAACTTCCTCCAAGGCGTAGAGATACGAACTTACGGACAGTACAGGGCAGGAATCTCTCCTGTCATGCGTGGTGCCGATGGCTCGATCATTGTTGTTGGAGGACGCAGGATCGACAATCTGCGTCGTTATGACGAAAGCTTCTCAACAGACATCGGCACTGAAAAGGTCGAGCAGTACCCAAAGTTCGAGACCGAGCAATCATCTTTCGGAGTTCCTCGTGCATTCTTATCAGACGCCCCGTACGAGGATATGCAGAGATTCGATCCGGTCATCTTCATCGCGGATGAAGGGTCGACGCTAATATACCCACAGGTGCTTCTAAATGCGACAGCAAACGAGACTGACGCCTACGACGGTGTAATAGAACCCCTGACAATACGCTCCAGAGCCTCCAGAAACTCGATAGACTGGCCCTACGAGTCCCACGACGTGAGAGGAGCACTGTCGAACGCAGCGGAGGATGTCAGACGCAGAAGCAATAGAATCGTAGACTTTGTCTTCCCAGTTGATCTGTCCGTAGAGCCTTACCTAGATGAGATATTCGAGCACGACACACTCGGTCTTTCACAACCTCCTTTCCTTTCTGCTCCGTCAGATAATGATTCGCCATTCGTTGAAGGAAGCGACTGGGAAGATAACGCAGATATGCTCACCGGTGACATCAGGCTGGCGCTGATTCTAAGCAGAGAGTCAAAGGACCAGATGTTTCCACGTGGTAGCATATCTGCTCCATGCGGTCAGATAGTCAGTCTTGCTGATTCTCCCGGAACTGACTCAATCACATACGCTGGAATGAAGAGATAGCATGCCTAGAATAAGACAGAACATCACTGGATCAAGCTTTGTCACTGGGTCTGGGTTCATCGTACGCTCTCCAAGGATACTCCAGCAAGAGCTCGATGACAATCCAGGGTCTTATCCGACGGTCAGAAGGACAGGCGACCCAACTCGCTCTGGTACCAGCAAGATCAGTTTCGATGATGGTTCGACGATCGACTTCCTGGCAAACGGAAATCCCGTCTTTCCGATGATGCTGCCAGCGGGCAGCAGGTTCATGTCCCAGTCTGTGGACATCATCGGAGAGCAGTCAGACATAACGATCTCGGGACCCATCCGTTCGTTCCAGCAACCTGCTCATTTACATTACTCGCCCGTGGAGGAGATGGGTCCATTCAACGAGAGTCGAGCAATGCCTGCAACGGATTTCTTCCTGAGCGGAACCGATCCCGATATTCTTCCTGGCTTCACTTCTCCAGTGAGATCAAAGATAGCGATTGAGATAGATCTATCTGCAAATAATGATACCACCCTCTCTAGGAATGTGTCATTTAGAAATGCGCAAGAGTCCCAGCCTGTGCAAGCAGACAACACTGGGTTCATGTACTACAATTTTGAACGCAGAGAATGGGAGCAGATCGGCTTAATAGATCATGGAACAGGGAATCCAATTTACTATGATTATGCTTATAATCCTACGACTCCGTTTGGGACGTCACTGATTCCTTCATGCACGTTCCCTTCTCAATTTACGAGATCTCCGCAAGCTCAAGAAATATGGCTCGACCATGATTTCATGAATCTTTTTAAATTGACAACGTCTTCTGTCGAGCAGGTAACTGGATACGGGAAAATAGGAACTCCAACTTTTTCGATGGGAGCTCCAAGCGAAACAAAATACTACGCCACTGGTTCTCAGACATTGAGAATGTCGAATTTAATAAAAACGCCATTTCTGCTTGAGGCGGTGAGAGTAGAAATTGAAAATGTCGAAGCCCAACGTGTAAATGGGGGTTCACGAACAAGAGCTGGCGTAACTCAAGCTGTCGCAGAAATAGCGAAAAGCGGATCCGTAAGAGATATCGACAATTACGTCTTTTTCGCGTATCGTCAAGCTAGATCTCAAACGAAGCTAAACGTTTCAAGCGATATATCTGGGTCCACCAGACATCTGATATTTTCAGGATCGATGTCTTTTTGGAATTCTTCGACTTTACCGAATGGAATTTCGCACACTCCTGCGTTTAGCCACGATTTCGGTTTACCCTACACTGACGCTTATCAAGTTGGAGAATACACAGGTTCTATAAACATGGAGCTGAGACCGGCTGTTTGCGGCCCGCAATTCACGGGTGCAAGTCGAGTATTCAACGATTACATCACTTTGTATCGCAAAGATTCAAAATTCATAATTGACGGGTGGCCCGGGTCTACAGCTGCTAGAGATTTTAAAGTTGATACCACCGACTCTATTTTCATCGACCCGCTAGGTCTGGGAGAGCTGAGAGACATTGGGTTTGATATCAACAAGTTTATAGATAGACACTCATCTTTGGATCCTCGCGCCACACGAAAGTTTGGAGGTGAAACTGGCGCATCATTGTCCGAAAATATCGGCGTTTTTTTCTCGAGTAATGTCTTTACACCCCAGTCTAATGTTTCGCCTTATTTGCTAATGCCTGATGACGAATTGATATTCGGTTTGGAAGCCGGAATAAATCCAACTCCGGGTTCTGACCAGCTCTCTAATCTGACAGGCTCATTTATGAAGCTCAAGTCAAACAAAAAGTTTAGCGTAACTCTCTACGGATCATTGATCTCGGATGAAAAAGAGTATCTCCACTCATTGAATCAAGATCTCACCTCAGATTCGGTCCATGAGATCATCGGCGCAGAACCCGTTGTTGACAGATACCAAATAGAGCCCATCTCGTCTTACTACGGTTCATATCTTGATGAGATCGTGACCGGTAGCATGCTCGCGCCAGTGTTGGGTGGATTAGCGTTTGTCACGCAGAGCCAGGACAATTCTCGTCGAGTCATCTCACGTGTCTCTCTCGGTCAGGCTGGAACGACCGGGTCTTTGCAGAGGTTTGCTTCGATATCTGACGCATCAGAGACAGTCTACGATAGCTGCTTACCTGACTACAGCGACATGATTATCTACGCGCCCAGTCCATCTGAGCACAAATATAGAGGTCAGAGCGTCGATCGATACGAGATGGGTATAGGTGACATACTGGAGCTCGACGGAAGCGGAGCTGGAACCATGGATTCAGCGTTCAAGCAGTTCCCGTTCGAGGGCAATCCCGCACGTCGTACCCAGAAAAGCGCTGCAATCATCAACGCGATCGACAATTTGGGGGCTGATGTCATGTCATATCCCATTGACGTGACTGGAAAGAAGCTGTGCACTTTAGACTACGCTTTCTTGACGAGATACACCTTCATATCAGATGCACCGTTAAAGTTCCTGTATGATCTTCGCGCTCCGATATATCCGCTGCCTGCCCCTCCGAGTGAATATGATTTGTCCAGAAATCTTGTCTCGAGCTATTTCATGTCGATGTCAGATGCTGGAATAGTCTCTGACATTACGAGCAATAATCACGATCTTGATTTCAATCATTCTCCGAATCCGCTCCCGACGAATGACACCAGCGTTCCGCTGTCCGGTCTGAACGAGGACTATTCACTTTTCTTCGCTTCCGCAGCGCTGCCAGGCCAGGTGAGATACGGCGAGACTGCTGCAACAATCGACAACTCCATAAGAACAACTGCTGTAGCTTCGACAGATGAATCTTTTACGATCGCGATAACGTTTGATTACGTCGCTTCGCTCGTAGACAGCCAAACTCTCATTGAAAAGTCATACAGATCCGGAGGCGGATACAATGAATACAACGTCTACATCGACAACAACGATTATCTGCACTTTCGGATATTCCAGAACTCTTCAAATGCAAAT
>JACCDO011016248.1_pt1 | contig 16042 bp, 9 predicted proteins | sample 7446101 | NCBI WGS metagenome assembly JACCDO01 (sample SAMN15323440, study PRJNA562643) | freshwater metagenome | isolation source: river surface water | place: USA:Blue River Watershed | collected 2017-08-16
GTACACCAGGGTTGGCCGGGTGTTGTTTCGTTATAAGCATTCCAGCTAAATTGATTGTAGTTCCATGAAGCCCACCAGTCAGACATTTTATTATTCTTATATAATAAAGTTAGAAAAAAAATTTACACCACCTTGAAAAATATAATTTTTAATTCTTTTTTAAATTCACTTTTTAAATTAATTTTTTCTTACAAATTTATTTTAAAATTATTTTATAAAATAAATTATTTTTATAAAACTCAAATATAAAAAATATTTAACTTAAAAAATCTCTTAACTTTTTATTTAATTTTTAAATTCATTATTTCTTTCATTTAACTAATTTTAATATTCATAAATGATTGAAGTGTACTATTCGGATTCATTAATGGTTTAGTTCTCTTAAGTTTTAATTGATTTTGTGTCTTATTTAAAATATGTTCATTTACACCTCCACCAATCTTTAATCCCTTTGATAAGATATTTTCTTCAATTTTAGGAATAATTGCAACCATTGGTGGTTTTATAACTTGATATGTTCTATCCATCTTTAAACATGATTCTCTAAATTCTTCAATACTTAAATAACCACCAAAAATCTTTAATGTTTCTCTTGGTGGAGCTAATCCAATTTTTACAAATTTAACATTAAACATCTTTTTATACATTAAATTTAATAAATTATATCTCATCCACATATCATCACCATCATTTTTACTTAAATTATATGATGCTGCACAATTAAAACTACAGAATACACCATAAACATTAAATTTTTCTTTTCTATATGTTTCAGGTAAAGCACATGGAGTATTATCAAATTGATGACAACACCACCAACAATGTGTATTTGTTGATTCAGGCCATGAATTAGCTGAATTTGAATTTACAAACTCATATAAAATATTTTTTAAATTCTTCTTCATTACTTTATTCGGTTTATAATCATCCTCATTATAATTCATTTGAGCATTTTTCATCTCTTCCATTTTCTTTTCAATATCAACTTTTTCAATTTTCTTCTCTTCAAATTCTGGTTCTGGAGGTGCTGTCACTGAATTTTGTACTTGTTCAAATTCACTCTCTTCTGTACTATCCAAAAAACTATAATTTAAATTATATTCAGTTTTATCACTTTGACTATTCGGAATATCAACATTCGGATTATATTGAATTGGAATAATATCTTCCATCTTTTTCTTTGGAATGGTTTTAACTTCTTCCAAATTTACATTCTCTTTTACACTATAAGTACTACTTATAAGTGAATAATTAATACCTTTCTTTAAATAAGGACTCGGATCATTTTCATTCTCTTTTTTAATAGGTAAATGTAAAATTACTGTCTCCTGTTTTTCAATTTGTGGTAAACTTTCATTTTGTACCTCTTCATTTACTGAATAAACCTTATCTTTTGGTTTTCTTCCTCTCTTTTTAGGTGACTTATCTTCTTCTTCAACTAGTTCCTTCGGTTTAGGTTTTCTACCTCTCTTCTTTAATGTCTTCTCCTCATCCTTTTGTTTAGGTTTTCTACCTCTCTTCTTTTTGAGAGGATCATATAATTCACCTGTACTTGTAGTCACTGATTGAATATTAATTTCATCATCTTCTTCCTCTTCATCAGAACTTTGTACATCATCTTCATCAAATTCTTCATCTGAATCTTCTTCATTAAGAATTTTCTTTTTATCCTCAATTGTTTTTTCGTATTCCATTTTTTCTATTTTATTATATATAGAATTTATTTAAGTCAATTTTCATTTAAGTAAATATTAAAATATTTTTTTAATTTAAAAAAAATATTATCTTTTTCAATAATAAAATATTAAATATATTTGTTAATTAAAACAATAAATATTTTATTATTTTTAATTATTTATTTGTTTTTTTTTATTTTTTTAATTATATTTTATTATTAAAAAATTCAATTTAAAGAAATGATATTAATTATAAATTAATTATTTAATAAATTCAACTTAAAGAAATGAAAAATAGATAATTATTTTTGAAAAGATTTTTTTATAAAAAAAATAAAAAGATCTAATAATAATAGGGATAAATAAAATGTCATTTTTACCAGAAAGACTTATAGATAGATATTATTTATTATTAAAACAACCATATGGAAATGAAAATGGTACAACAGAAAAACCAACAGAAGAACAAAAAGAGGAGATAGAAAGATGGTTATATAAAAGTTTTTTAAAAGTACCACAAATACCTGATTTATTTTTTGAAAACAGAAGTACACTATCTAATAATAAAAAAAAATCGGCAGTAGATTTTTACACAAGTATTAATTATGAATTACATAGATTAGAAAATTTTAAAAAATTATTTTTTGATAATTTAAATGGATTAAAAAATGAATATAACAGTATTATTTTTGATAAATCAAAGTATAATATTAATCCAAATGATATGAGAAATAATTTATTTCCTTCACAAATAATAAATAGCAATAGAAATATTTTACAAGAACTTTTTTTTAATCAAAATGCAAGATATAGTTATTTCCCGGATTTTATACAAAAATATAAAGATAATAATTATAACTTATATTCGTATACTGGTAGTAATTCGAATGGAAAATCCATAAGAAAACCTTTTTTTATTAAAGTATTTGAAGAAAATTATAATGGTGAAACAAAAGAATTTATGGTAAAATTATTAGAGGAATATATATTAATAAGAAAAGGATTATTAAAAAAAATAGAAAAATATTATGGAATTATTGCATTTAAATCTATTTTTGATTTTCAAAATAATTTAATGATTAATATAAAAGGAACAAAAAAACAAAATAGTTTTAATGAAGAATTTCAAGCTCCAAATGTTTATAATGAAGTATCATTAAATGTATCCGAAAATTCAAAATACAAAACATCATATCATGCTTTTTATGGTAAAAATGAAAATGCACTTGAAAATGGTACAAAAGAGAAAAAATTATCAAATGAACAAATGTTAGAGATGGAAGAGTCATATAAATTTATGAGATTAAAATCTTCAAATAATATTTATCAAAGTTATGGAGATGAAAATTTAATTAATACCGAACATCGAGAAAATTTGGTAAAAATATTTGATTTATTAATTGAAAAATTAAAAGATATATATAATATACAATTTATTGATTTATATCAATTAATGGAAATCAGTATAGAACTAGATTTTATAACTATTCAATTTATATATAATTTTGTGCGTCCTGATTTATTTTTATCTGCTCTTCAAATAAAAAAAAATGTTTATAAATTTATAAATTCAAATATAAATTTATATTATGATTATATTGAAGAATTTGATATGTGGATTTATAAATATTTATTAGGTTATGATATTGAACCATTTGGTACAGGAGATAAAAAATTCGAAGAAGTATATCAAACATTTTATAATTTTATTATGAATATGTTTGAAAAAACAAAATTAGAAAGAAATGAAGAATTTAAAAATAAACTTGTTAATAAAGGTGTATTTGTTAATGTAGAAACATTAAATCAACCTCAATTCATATCTCAACCTGAACTTAAAGAATATTCAGATTTATTTAATAGTTTGTCTACAAATAAATAATCTTCCAATAATTTTTTTTTTTATATTATAATTTTGAATAATTATAATAAATTTAAAAAAATAATATTTATTTAATTAAACTTTAAAAGGAAAATAATATTTACCTTCTTCTTCATAAGCTAATCTATCATGAATTGATTGACCACCAATTTTTGTTTGAGTAGGTTTTCCACTTAATAAACTTAAATGATCAATTGTAAAAGTTGAATTGGGTATTGATAAATCTATAACATCTTTTTTACCTAATGAAGATTGTTTAAAATGAATAATATCAATCATAGGAATACTTAAAGTTTTTCGATTTGGGAAAATAGGTTTAATACCATATTTATCTAAAAATGGAATAATAATTTTACTTAAATATTCTTTTTCATCATCATATGATATTGAAATCCAATTTACTGATTTATCAAATTTAGGCATAATTTTTTTGTATTTACAAACGAGAGATGAGAATTTATTTGATATTTGTACACATAAATCTTTCATTAATTTTTCCATATATTTTTGAGCTACTTCAGGTGTTAAATATCCCATATAAACAAAACGAGATACAAATTTTTGATCCCAATTTTTATAAAATTTACGCATTTTATATCTTGTTATTAATTTATTTTGTATTTGTATTAAATCTTGTATTTGTTTTTCATTATTTACCATATAACCTATAAAATAATGTTTTTTAGTTGTATTTATACTTCTATATATTGAACTAGTATTTTTTTGTTCTTTTGGTTTTTCTGTAATACCAACAGCGTTTGTTATTGTATTAAAAAAACCTCTTTCTTCTTGTTGTTCTTTTGGTTTTTCTATAATTTGTTCATTTTGTAAATTTTTTGTTATATTTTGTAAATTTTTATTTGTTAAATTTACTGCATTTTCTGATGTATTTATTTGTTGTTGATTTAATTGTAAACTTTGTTGATTTTGAGGTAAATTTGTAGGAGGTGAAGTTATACCAATAGCATTTGTCATTGTACCAAATATACCTCTATTTTCAGGTTGTTGATTTTGTTGTTGATTTTGTTGTTGATTTTGTTGTTGATTTTGTTGTTGATTTATTTTATTTTTATTATTATTAGAGGTAGGTGGACTAGTAAAACCAATAGTATTAGTCATAGTATTTAAAAATCCTCTATTTTCAACTTTATTATTTTTATTTTTATTTTTGTTACGATTATTTGAAGTACTTGGAGAGGATTGTTCATTTAAACTAAAATCGATAAAATTAAATCCGGATGAAGTTGATTGTTGTTGTTGTGATTGATTTTGTCTATTATTTGAAGGTTTATTTTGTTGATTTTGAGATGTTCCAAAAAAATCCATAATTAATATTATTCCTAATTATGTTATAGAAAAAAATAAATAAATATTTAATCAAAATCAATTGTAAAATTAGTTTTCTTATTATTTTTTTTTTGTTCTATTATTTTTTCTGTTTTATCAATTTTATATAATAAAAATTTTGAACCATTTTGATATTTTTCAGTTGAATGAAGTTGATATCCATAAATACGAATTAATTGTCTAAATATTGTGATAACTTTTTTTGAATCCAAGTTTTCCAAATATTTATTTTGTTTACATTTTAAATAATATTTTCTTAATTCAGGTATAAATGTTTCAAGTTTTTCTATAATTTTTTTCTCTTCTAACATTTTTCGTGTAAATTGATAACATGAATTATTTAAATTATCTCCTAAAAATATTTTCATAATATCTTTTACTAATTCTAATGGAGGATTTTCATGAAAAAGTTGATTTTTAGAAGATTTATTAGTACTTGTTGTCAAAATTGATTCTTTTTCTATTTTTTCATTTATATCTTTTAACTCTTCATCTTTTTTTTTATTATTTTTCTCTTTTTTAACTTTTCTTGTTAAAAATTGTTTTGGTTCAGAGTATTGGGTTTTATTTAATTCTTCAAAAAAATCATTTTCATCTTCATTATTATTTAATTCAATATTATCTTCAAATGAATAACCTATATCATCATTATTATTATATTGTTCAATATGATGTGTTTCTGATAATTCATTTTCTAAATTAAATTTATTTAAAGAACTCACACTTAAATTTGATAATGTTTTTGTTAATGGTATAGTTTGAAAACTTGGACTTGAACGAATTTTTTTTATATAACTTTTAGGTTTTTTTTTTAATGAACGAGGACTTAAAATACTAGGTGAATTTAATTCTAAATCAATATTTTTATCTAAATTATTTAAATTATCTTTATAATCATCATTAACTTCTATTTTTATTTTTTCTATTTTTTTATTCATTTCTCTAATTTTAAATATAAAAAAAATTAAATTTTTAAATTCATCTTTTTTCTTTTTATTTATCAACTTTTATCCTTTTTATATTTATTATACTTTATCCCGTGGTAAAGCTAAAGTTCTAGCCATAGGTACATAACTCGAACTATTAATATTATTCTTTTCTTTTCTTGTATATTGTGGATTTAAATCAACAAAAGAATTCATTGGTCCTCCTTGATAATTTTTAAATGAACGATTATCATTTAATCTTGCTTTTTCTTCTTGGTCTCTTCTAGTATTTGTTGGATTTCTATCCATAAAATGATTAGTAAATTCATTATTATCAAACATTGGTACTCCTTTGTTCATATGATTTAAAGTTTCAAAGTTACTCATAAAATAATCTTGTTGAAAACATTGTTGAATTGGTTTTTCATCAACTTTCATTTTACCAATATTTCGTGTATTTGCAGGTATTTGTCCCATTATTTGTGTTGAATATTGATCTTTCATATATCCTTCATGATTATAATCAATTGGTATATGAGTACTACTACTTTTACTTCTTAAATATGCATCTTCATCAAATCTTGAATATTCATTCATTCCACCTATAGGTTGTCTACCAGTATTTTGTTGTGAATTTGGTCGTGTATTGATAATTTTTTCTCCTTGATTATAAAAATAATTAGAATTTTGATTTTTTTGGTTATAATTTGTATTCATTTTCATTTGTTGATTATTTTGGTTTTGGTTTAAATTATATTCATAAAAAGAATTACCAATATTATTCATATTATTGGCCCAACTTTGAATATCTAAATTATTGTTTTGTTTTTGATAATGTTCCTGTTGATATTTTTGCATATATTGTTGTGAATATTTAATTTCTTGTTGTTTTCTCAATAAACTATCATTAGTAGTTCTTGTTTCTTTAGTACATGTTGGATGAGGCATCATTTTAAAAATGAATATATACTATTATAGAAAATAAAGATTCTTTTTTCTTTTATCTTAATAATTTATAAATAATAAATATAATTCAAAAATAATTTTCTTATTTTTGATTTTCTTTAAATCGTTTTTTTTAAATTAAAATAATAACAATAATAAATAATAAATATAATGGAACATAAAAAAAATACTATATATAACAAAAAAATAGATTTAAATGATAAATTTAATTATACATTAAATGGTATAGAACATCAAATTTCTTTAAATTCAAGAATAATAATAAAAAATGAACCTTTAAATGAAAAAATATTAATATCAAATAAATTTTTATTAAAATATATTCATGATTTATTTAAAATTCATAATATAGAATATTTTATATCATATTATACTTTGTTAGGTTATTATGTATTTGAAGGTATTAATTTGTATCATAAAGATTTATATATTTGTATACCAGATCATCATTATAATAAATTAATAAAATTAAAAGAAGATATAAAAAAAGATGATTTTATATTCATTGAAAAAGAAAATTATATAAGTATAAAAACAATATTATTTGATAAGATAACTGTTTCTTTGTATATTTTTTTTATAAAAACGGATGATGATAAAAATATGATACATTCCATTCATAATATTGAATCAAAATTAAATTTTTATGATATATATCCATTACAAGAACAAAAATATGAAGAATTTACAGTATCAGTACCAAATAAAATAGATAATGTTTTAAATTCATATCAAATAAATATAAATCATATAATTTTTGAAAATAATAATGATTCTAAAAATTTTGAAGATAATCATAAATCAAAAAAAAAAGAATTAAAATATAATAATATAGAAGAAAATATTCTAAATAATAACATAAATGATAATTTTCAATATAATAATAATGATTATAATAATAATAATCCAATTTTATCAAAATTTTTTTCAATTTTTAAATCTTAATAATTTAAAAATAAAATAAAAAAAAAAATTAAAAATAAATAAATTTAACATTGATAACATAATTTAGTATGAAGTTTACATTTATCAACAATTTCTTCTCTAAATTTATAAGGTAAATCAACATCTTCAAATACAAATTTATTTTTATTTTCAAGTATATTATAAATATTTTTTTCTAATTGAATATTTCTCATTAATATAATATATTTATTAAAATTACCAAATTGACTTCCAACACAATAAAAAGTTGGTAAATCTCTTTTTTTTCTTTCTTCTAATATAATAATATTAATATTAAATTTATTAGATAATAATAATATATCAACTTCACAACCTTTATGATTATTAGATAATAATTCTTGAGATAATTGAGAATATGATTGTACATGAGCTAATAATTTTTTACATTGATTTTTATATAATAAGTATATGGTATTTTCATCATATTTTTTAATATTTTCATTAGACATATTATTTCTTAATGTTGGTTTTGTTTTCTTATTCGAATGTTTTTTATTATTTTTAATATTTAAATTAGAATTATTATTTTTAATATCTTCATCAAATGCATCTGCAATTTTAGCTATTATATTTTTATCTTTACTTACTTTATCTAAATATTGAACTAATAATTCTTTAATCATTAGAGGTGTTATTTCTTTACCAATATTATTATTTGTTTCTAATTGTTTAAGTGCATATGATATAGATACAAAAAGAGAATCTTCAATATTTGTGACAACTTTAAATGTATTTCCTAAATAATTATTCCAATAAATAGGTAAATCACGAATCATACTAGAATTAATAAGTTTAGATTTAGTTACAAAATATTCATCATGTTTGAATGACACATTTTTTCGATTTGATTGTTCTTCAAATAATGGTGATTTATTAAGAATAATACCTTTTTTATCTAAGTAAATATTATCTATAATATTATCTAATTCAATATAATCTTCACCATGAATCAAAACATATTTATTTTTATTAACAACAACTAAATCTTTATTAATAATAGGTGATATATTGTCATAAATAATTTCATCACGTTTAAGAGGATATCTTAAAAGTTCTTCAATAATTCGATCTAAATAAAATTCTTCATTTTTTCTCTTTTTTTCTAATAAATTATATTCATTTATATATAATTTGCACTTTCCATTTTTAGATTTAGTTCCATTATTTGATATAAAAGATACTTTACAATGAGGATCATCATCACATGATAATTCAAAAGATGAATTATAATCTTTATTTTTACTATTATTTTTATTATTTTCATCTTTTAATGTTGCTCTTTGAAAACAAGGTACTCTTTTATTTGGTCGAATATAATAATTATAATCAATTCCTTCAGTACCTATAATAACAAGTTTATCAAATAATTCTTTTAGTACTTTATATAAAAAGTTACGTTTGATATGTAAATCTTTAGTTTCCATATTAAGAATTTCTTCAATTTTTTGTTTATATTCTCGTTCACTCTTTTGTTGAATAAATCTTGATATTTCGAATCTTAATCTTTGATATGATTCTTCTTCATAATTCTTTTTATTAATTATTTCAACTCTTTCATCAGGTATACTATCATATTTATGAAAAATATAATAATCTATATCAGTATAAAAATTAAGATCAGCAACATTTATTGATTTATTTGTATCTTTACTTTTAGATACAGGTACTAATCTATCATTATCTAAAAGAACAGCAACAATCATTCCTGTCAAGGGCGGAGGATTTTTTTGTCTTTTATCAATAACCTTTTTAACAACATTACATTGTATATTTGTTTTTTGATTTAATTCATCAAGATTTTTTTTAGTATCTAAATAATTTAAATAATCAATATCTTCTAAATTAATTAAATCTTTAAAAGCAAATTCAGTCATAATTTTACTTGGAGCAACTGGTAAAAATGTTTTATTTCTTAATCCAATTGCGAAAACTTTATTATAACCATCAACATATTGTATAACAGGTGTAAAAGAATCTTTTAATTTATTATCATTTATAGCAGTTAAAATCTTTTCTAATGTTTTTTCTAATGTTAAACCTAAATCAAGTTTTTGTGTATTTATTTTAACTTGATGTTGTTTCATTGTATTTTGTAAAATTTCATTCCATTTATATATTGATTCTTCTGTACAACCTTCTTGAGCTATTTCATGTATCTTTTTAATTTCAGGTCTTGTATAATCAAAGATACATTTAAATTTAACAGTTTTACCATCATTTGAACCTTCTAAATGATATACTGGTTCATAGAATTTTTTATGTTTAGCTATAATAATATTTTTTCTATTTTTTTTATAAAATTCATCAACTTTTTCTCCGACTGGACATAACATAGTATTATCATCAAATATAAAAATATTAACACCATCTTCATATAAAATATTTGGTCTTTGAAGTAAATCCCATAAAAATGTATGATTAATTTCAATATCATGATGATTTAAATAATAAATAAAATTTTGGAGTGGTGTTGTATTTTTAGTTTTATCATTAAAAATATGTACTAAATTACCACCATGTAAAGATCTAAATAATTTATCATCTAATTTGTCAATTAATATTTTTTTAATTTTTTCAACTGTCAAAGTATTTGTTTGTTTATCACATGAAAATATATCTGCTATTGTTGATAAGAATGAATTATTTTCTGTTTGTTTAACACCTCTTCTAAAATACCCCTTTTTATTTCCTAATGGACCTGTTTCAATTGTAGTATTTAATACTTTTGCAACATGTCCTGATAATACACCATATCTATTTTTATCAACTGGTCTAAACTTTTTAATATAAATTAATCCATCTTGTTTATCATCATCATCTACTTCTTCACCTAAACATCTTAAATAAGATGAATAAAATGCTGAACCCTTTACATTATGTGGTCTTGTAAAACAACAAGGTAAACAATAACCTTTTGGATGTTTTTTTGGTGAAAAACCAGGATAAGCAGCATATTTACTATTTTCTTGATATTCGCGTATCATTTTTTCGCGTTCTTTATCAGATTTTAATTTTTTAAGTTCTTCTTTAAATTTCTTTTCTTCATCAAATGTCATAATATTTGGGTCACGAATAAATACTTGATGGTCTCCATAAGGACAAATTGCAGTTATACATTCTTTATCACCTTTAGTCATTAATTTTTTGGTGATTGTTCTTTTATCAATATCTTCTTCAGATATGGGAATTTGACAATAAGGACACCAAATTTTAGGACAAATATACCATCTTTGGAAAAGACCAGGATCTGAACTATATTTAATAGAATAAGAATAGGATTCGCGTTTAATACGAGGATCAGAAGAGGGGTCAAAATCTAGAATAATAGGTTGATTGTTACTACCTTGACATGAACGGGAATATTGAGCTTCACCAGCTTTTTTCAATACATTAAATTTGAATAAAATATTATCATATAATTGAAGACGACGAATAAAATAACGAGAGTCATTACAGAAGTCTTGACATGTTTGAACTTCTACAACTTTATCTTCACATTCTAAACGAATATTTGGATCAATGTCTTCTTCTTTAGCTAACATAGTACCCATTTTAGATACATATCTTTCAATTTTATTTTCTTCTGATTCTAAATCTTCTTCAGTATCATATTTAGACATATAAGATAAAAGTTTACTAGAAGATGCATCACCAAATCCATTATTGAAAAAATTACTATTATTTTGTACACCTTGAATAATTTTTAAATCATCTTCATCAATTAAATTTATATCACGTTCAATATTCATTTGTTCTTCAACTACAGTATTCATTCTGTAAATTTGTTTTTCAAAATCTTTATTTTTTTCAAATCTTTCTAAATGCATAAATACATAAATAAATGTTGTAAAGAATTTATAAATTTCAGGTACTTGATATATTTTTGTGATACCATCAAATAATATTTTATCTTGAAAAATTTGTACTCTTACTCCCAATTTAAATGTTGTATCAATTTTACCTTTTCCTAATACAGCATATTTTCTTTTATATTGAAGTAAATAGTTTTCAGCTTCTTGTTCAGTTTTATCATAATTCTTCATTATCATATCTTTTATTAACATATCACTTTGACCAATATCCATCATTTTACTAATTTTAGCCATAATTTCAGACATATTTGCAAATGAACTAACTCTTTTATAACGTAGTTTTAAACTATTTTGTACTATAGCTTCATTTTGTTTAGTTTTAGGTTCTTCAGCTAAATAATTAGTAAATAGTTCTGAAAATTCTTTTAATTTTTTAAAATCTATTTGTTTTGGTAAATTCATTGTGATGGTTAAATTTAAAAAAGTCATTTTTGTATTTTTTTTAAATTTAACAATACCATTTTCTAAACTCATATCAGGACTCTGAATTCTCTTTCTTTCATCTACACTTCTTATTAATCTATAATCTGGTATATGTGTATTTATATCATCTATTAATTTTTTACAATTTTTAACAGCTAAAACAACATCATTTAATTTTGCTTGATTTTCTGCACTATAACTTACTGTAAATGTTATTGTACCATTTCTTAACATTTTAATTGAATTATATTTATATTCAGGACCATAATTTTTTATAAAACTCTTAATTTGTAAACCATTAAAACGTCTATCTTCTAATTTTGTTAAACCAACCCAATCTTTTAATAAATGTTTAGGAAGTCTATTTTGATTTACTGCATCTAATGATATTACCATAAAAGGTTCATCAATGGTTACATCACCATATTTTATAAATGGTAAATTATCACCCATTCTTTTATCACGAATATAATCAAATAATTGATATAAATCAACATAATCATTGTTTTCTTTATAAAATTCATCAATACTTGTTTCAAATGTATCATCTACAACTAATTCATCTTCATCATAATTTACATTAAATTTAATTGTTTTTATTGAACAATCAAACATAGAAGAATCAATAATTAAAGTGTTCATTAAATTATTTATATATTGTTCTCTTTGTAAACCTTTCAAATAAATTTTTTGTAAATTTTCTATTTGTTTTTTATCTTTATCTAATTCTTTTTCATTAAAAGCTGGCCAGTATTTTTTAATATAACCTTTAAAAATATTATTTTTTTTACTTTCCCATTCTTTTTTTAATTTTAACTTTAAATATAAAATTTCATCTTTTACATTTGATACATATATTATATTATTATCATGAACATTATCATTATCAAATATGTCAAATAATAATAAATAATTATCACCTGTATCTATTTTATATTCTTTTTTACGAACATAATTTTTACTTTTCGAACTGTTATTATCTTCTTCTTTCTCTTCATAATTTTTCGACTTTTCTTTTGTATTATTATTATTCATATTTATTTGATGTTTTAAATATGGAAAAAGTTTTGTATCTATTTCAAAATTTTCATAAATATGTGGTTTATATTGATATTTTTCTTCTGAACCTTTTTCTATATAGTGATATCCTAACATTTTAAAATCGTATTTTTTATCAGCTTCTTTTTTTGTTTTTATTTTTAACCATAATTCTTGATTTGAAGGTAAAATATATTCTTCTTTACCTTTTTGACCAACTGTATAAGATGGACAATATACAAATATTTTTTTCTTTACTTCATTTAAATTATCATCCATATTTATTAAACTCTTTACAAAATGTAAATTATGTTTAATTTTACTATTTTCCATTGTTTTTGTCCATAAATTTAAATTATTTTCTCCAAATATTATTTTTAAATCATTATAATCTTTTGATTTTTTATCTAATTTACTTAATCTTTCCAAATTTTCCATTGTATCTTCATTTTGTTCTCCTACAAAGATATAATCATGCACTCCATATTTTGTTGAAAATCTCGATACTACTTCTACCATAAAATACGGTTTTATCGAATTTAATTCACATGCCATTTTATATTTTTATATACCCTATATTTATTAGATCTTTTTTCTTTTTCAAAAAAAGTTTAACTTAAAAAAATTAAATTTTATTTTTAATTTATCTTTTTATCTTCTAATCATATTTTTTATTTTTTTTATTTTTTAATTATTATTATCTAATGGAGAATCAGTGACTTGGATACCACAATATTCTTTAGGATTTTTTGTATAATTTTCTCTTTGATATACACCTATTGCTACTGCTTCTTTAAGTAGTCTTTTAAAATTACTCCAAAATTCTTCTGTATGACCTACTGATTTTGTCATTATATGAGCTAATTCATGAATAGCTACAAATGTCACTGTATTGATATCTACTAAATCTTCTGTATTATTTTTTTGACGAATACAAAACACAATTTTTTCACCTTTATTTACTGAATAAGATGTATATTTATTGTTTTTACCTGCTTCTGTCATATTATCTGGATTAAATTTTTTATTCATTCTTTCAACTGCTTCATCATCTGGATATTTTTTTTTCATTGATTCACAAATTGCTGTTAATCTTTGACGAATTATTGCTAAATTATCAGCAGCTTTTTGTTTATCCGGTAAATTTCTTACTAAATATTCTCTTCCATCAATCGTTGATTTAACATATCCGATTTCATTTGTTAAATGTTCAATATGAGTATAACCATATAATCCAATAGCTAATAAAATTAAAAGTCCAATAAATGTATTTATATCAATATTCATTTTTATAAAAATATACTCTAAAATAAAAAAAGATATAAATTCATATATCTAATCAAAAAAAAATCATTAATAATTGTAAATATATTATATTTTTATGATTTCTTATTTTTTTTATATTTATAAGTTTTTATACATCTCTTAAACGTTAGGGATTATACTATACATTGCAACTAAAAGCTAGTTAATATTTCCCGAATAGTTCAAGTTTTCATACTTAGCATCTTTAAATCGTTTAAATCGGATTTACCCCAAGATTAGAAAGAAGATTAAATAAATATTCTCTTCCTGAATCTAAATGATTATTCATTTTTTGTCGAGTCTCTCCAATAAACGAGTTCGAGATTATTGATTTATGTTTACCTGATTTAGGTTTACTGGGAGAGGGTTTTTTACCACCAAAGGACTTTATACCTCCTCGAATACCAGGACCTTTACCAAAAGGGTTTTTTTTCTCAATACTATCATTACCACTACCATCTGAATCTTCATCAATTTCAAAGTAGTTAATGAATTCAAATTCTCTTTGAAAAGCTATACACTTTTCAAAAGCACGCTTCATCTCTTCCTCTTTATTTGATTGTTTGAACGTAAATTGCATCTTTGTATTATGTTAAGGTTTTAATTAATAAATTATAATAAAAATTATATCTTAATATTTTAACTATCAATTTTTTGATATTTTATTTACGTTAAAATAAAATAAATTTTAAAAATAATTTACTTCTAAAATATAAATATATTACTTAGCAAAATAAATGAATTTATTTAATTAAATTTTTATATTTTTTCCATAATTCTTTTTTATTTATATATTCAGGTACATATTCATCAATTAAATCGTAAATTGATAAATCTTTAAAATTTAAAACATCTTTTATACGTACATCTTCAACAAAAGATTTAAATAAAGGGTGTTTATTTATTTTCTTTATATAAATAGGTATTAACTTAATAATTCGTGGTCCATACTTTTGAAAAAATAACTTTACATATCCATGTGTTTTTAAAAATAAAAAAAGCTGATGATAATTATTAAAATCTTTTAAACTATAACCATATTTTTTAATTATATCTTTTTGAATAAAAAAAATATATCTTACATAAAATAATAAAGTCAAAATTTCATCACTACTTATTTTTGAAAAAGTTAATTTATAATCTATACCTGAAGTTGCAAAATATTTTATTATATTTTCTTCTTTTGTTTCATCTTTTGGAGAAAATTCACGGTAAAATGATTCATCAATATTTTTTATATACTTTAAAAAACTTAAATACAATGATTTATCTAAATTTTCACTTTTAAAAACATATATTGATATATCAGGATATCCATTAAGAATACTTACTTTTTTAGTTAATCTATATTGTAAATTTTCGTCTTGAGCTTTTTTTATTATTAATAATTTTTTTAATATCATATTTTCTGTACCATATAAATAAGGAAAATCAATTTTATCAAAATATTTTTTTTCTTTTATTATACATATTATGTTTTTATAATTTTTATCTATTTTTTTATTTGAACGAATAATAAATCCTTCTTTATTAAAAAAAGGTTTACAATCATTTTTACCTGTTTTTAATAATGATTCTATACTAATTTTTGTTGTGTTTTTTGTTGTATTTTTTGTTGTATTTTTTTTTATAATTTTTTTA
>JACCDO011312114.1_pt1 | contig 16038 bp, 20 predicted proteins | sample 7446101 | NCBI WGS metagenome assembly JACCDO01 (sample SAMN15323440, study PRJNA562643) | freshwater metagenome | isolation source: river surface water | place: USA:Blue River Watershed | collected 2017-08-16
ATGGAAACGCCTATACTTTTGGGCAGTAGACCTACAAACCACCAACGCCGTAAAAGCAGTCGCCTATCCTGTTAGTATCACAGAATCAGCCGTCCAAGTAACGTGGGATGAACTATCCAAAGACTTTGAAGCCGAAACAGGCTTCTACACTTGGGATGGCCTATCTAAAGACGACCCAGCAGACACACCATACGGAACCTGGGATTCGCCAACCACCCCATCAGGTGGTATTGCCACAATTGTCAACAATTTCCCACACTCCTTCCCAATTCGCATGGAGGTTAAACTCAATCAAGCCCTACGCTTCAGACGCATCTATTTTGAGTTATACTTGACATGTGACGGTACGGCGTCCACTTCACCTGTACAAATTTTTAGCATCATCCCACTGATTGGTGCTAAAGCGAAGATTGCTAAGGGAGCAAACTAAGTGGCGCAACGCAACAACCTCCTCGGCACCTATTCGTTTAACCCGTATTCTGCAGGTTCAAAAATGTATGCAAACATGTCTGGCGCTCCTACTCGTGGCCCCGTGGACATGTCTGGATATGCTGACCGTGACCGCCGTATTGCAGCGAAGAAGGCTGCATTGTTGAAGATGAAGCGAGGCATGTAATGGCTGACTACATTCCACCAGTAGGCTCTGCCCGCTACAAAGAATACACAACCGCCATGAACCTTGGGCAAAAGTACACCCCTGGTCAAGGCGCCGGTACTGCTGCTAAAACCGCTGCAGGTATTACTGGTTACAACTGGGCTGGCCCAATGTCTGGTCAGCGTTTCGCCGAATACCAGTCAGCAGCGAAACTAGGTCAGAAATACACCCCCGGACAGGGTGCTGGAACCGCACAGGCGGGTTATAACGCTTCCCTAGTGCCACAGTTTGAACAGACTTCAGGTCTCGCAGGTGAGCCGTCTGCAGCGTCACAATGGACACTAGAAGGCGACCCAGTATACTCTCAGGCTCTTGCCGGTGGACAGTCAGCGTTCAACCGTAGCCGAGCCAACGCACTCGCAGATTTACAAAACCAAACTACCGCTGCCAACCGCCAGTTGACCACCATGGGTCAAAACGCTGCAGGAGCACGCCGTAATCTAGCAGGTAACTTCGCTGCCCGTGGCATGGGTCGTGGAGCCTACGGAGCCTACTACCGTGCACAAGACCAAGCAAACGCAGCAGACATTGCAGCACAAACCAGCGTCAAAGACCAGTTGGCTGCACTAAACCAAAACTTCCTAGCCAACTACGGAGCAATCGGAACCGATTGGACTGGAACCGCTGTTGGTCAGGACTACCGCAACCAAGCAATCCAACAGGCACTTGCTGCTCAACTAGCAAAGTACGGAGTATAAAATGGCAGACATTGGAAACAAGGGCCCTATTGATTCTTGGCTATCTGGCGTATTCAAGCCAAAACCTGCGACCTCTGGCACTAAAATTACTGGACGTTCAGTACCTACTAAAGAAGCACTTGCAAAAACCCCTGGCGCTACTGCTGGTTGGTGGTATGACCTAACCACCCCAAGAAATAAAGTTAGTGCAGAGGGTCGTGCTGCAGCGGTTTCTGCTGCAACTAAAGACGCCCAGAAAAAGACCGGCACTGGTACTGGTATGTCTTCAACTCTTGAAAACTTTAGAGCACAACCAATGGCTACTCCAGTTACCCCATTGAACTCAAACATTATTAAAAACCTTGGTGGAACTACTGGCGGAACAACTGGAGGCGTGCAGCAGCCAGCGTTTACCGCTGACATGCTATACCAGGATGCTACTAGCGCCTACCAGCCAATACTAGACCTATACAACCAGCAGCAACGTCAACTAAACGACCGTTACGCAACTAACGCTGCAGACATCAAAAACATTTTCGGCAACCTAACCACAGTACGTGCACAGGACAAAGCAAAAATTGCTCAACAGTTCAAAACTTCAATCGAGCAACAGCAAGCAGCCCTAGCATCTCGCACTGCAGAGGCTCGTCAAGGAGTTGCAGCGGGCCAGCAAGGTGCAGCACAAGCAGCAAGTGAAATGGGAACCGCTGGTCAACCAGCACCAACTTCTTCACTAACCGCACAGGCTGCAGAACAGGGTATTGCAGATGCTAACGCCTACCAAACCACATGGGACGCTTTGCAGAATGTTATGTCTCAGCAGGCTCAAAACGACGTTCAAAACGCCATTCAAGGCTACGACTACCAGCAGACCGCTGCCCTAGAATCACTTCGCAACAACCTAGAAGACCGTCTAGCAGCCATCCAAGGCAACATGGCAGGTACTCAGTCGGACATTGCACAAACCAACTTCCAAAGCAAACAGAACGTTCTAAACACTAAGTATGCTGAATACCAGGCCCAGCAAGCAGCAGCCCAGCAAGCAGCACAGGCTGCTGCTGCAGCAGCAACCAAAAAGCCAACCTACGCAAACAACGCATTTGGATTACAGCAACGAGCAGCAGACGCAGGCGTCAACTTCACAGACATTCAAACATCCGTAAACGACGCATACGCTTCAGCATGGGCAGCCCTCAACCCAACAGGGTCAACAAAGGTCACCACCCCGAAAAAGTCTGATATCCTAAACGCTTGGAACTCAATTAAAGCCGGAAGTCCACAAACCTCTGCCATGTTGTCACCGTTTGTAACCACATACGTTGACCAGATGTACTAATAGGTTTTCTCCCGTATAATTGACCTATCCAAAGGAATAGGAATACTCTTGGCTTCTCCGACACCGAAACCAACTAGCCCCTTCAGCAAACCAGTGAAGAAGGCTGGACAGAAGGCTACTTCTCCGTTTCTAAAGCCAGGTCAAAAACCAGCATCTGCCGACCCTTGGGCACCAGTCCTATCGTTTGGTCAAACAGTAATCGACGTACTATCAACTCCACTATACGGAGTTACAGGCGCCCTAAACGCAACACTAAAAGGTAAAAACCTTTTAGAAATAAACGCCGCATCTTCCGAAAACGCTACCGCCTGGACAAAAGGTAAACGCCCAGTAACAGGTGCCGACATCCTTAAAACCGCTGGCATCGAATCAAACTTTTGGAACTCACTAGCAGTCGACGTACTCCTAGACCCACTAACCTACACCCCCGGCGTAGTATTCACTGCACCACTCAAAGCAGCAGGTATTGCCAGCAAAGCAGCAGTCAAAGCGGGAGCCCTAGCAGCAAAAGGTGAAATCGCCGCCAAGGCTGGACAAGCAGCAACAAAAACTTACTCATTCAACAAAAAACCATTAACAAGCAAAGCATGGTCTGGTGCGTTAAATGACCTAACACAAATCACGCCAGCAACCGAAGCGCAAAAATCTTTCCTAGCAAAATACGCTAAAAAACAAGAAGCAACAAAAGAAATGCTTCAAAAGCGTACCTACAACACCGTCATGGTTCCAGGAAACCGTAAAACAGGCCAAGCAGTAAACGACGTTCTAGCATCAGCGTTCATAGCCGGTAAGCAAGCAATGGTAGGCACTCTACTATCAGAAGGCGCTAAACGTACACTCCGCCGTTACGCTGCAAAGAGTAACCGTATTGCTAAGAAAACTGGCACAGGAAATGTTCCAGAACAAATAATTGAAGAATCAATTATTCAAACACCTAAACTAGGTAAGGCTGCCGAAGAAGGAAAAACTACTAAGCCAACCCCTAAAACCGTTGTAGAGCAACTAAAACTACCAGTACTGGCTGACACTGCTCCTAAAGTACAAGAAATCCGAGACCTAGCCAAAGCAGCACCAAACGCAGCCGAAGCAAAAGTAATCAACGAAGTACTTGGAAAAATTGAACAGTTCTCAAAGAACGCCAAAGTAACCACTATTGCTGCTAAAAACAACGCTGAAGAAATCAAAAAAATTATTTCACCAGCCCTAGACCAAACTGCATTAGTAGTGCAGAACATGGACAGAAACATTTTCAACCGAATCAAGGACGCCATTGTCCGTAAAGACGGAGCATCAGCATTCTCGTTCTACCGTTACTTTGCAGATTCTGCAGTCGACGAACAACGCTCATGGGCTAAAAACATCGGAAACATGCGTCTAGTAGATTCAAACGGAAACTACACAACAATCGAAAAGATTGCACGAGCAACCACAGACGACAAAGCAATCCCTGCAGAACTACACAAACAAGCAGCGGAAATCCTACAAGTAAACTTCTTAACCCTAGGAAGCCCTGCAGGATTAGAAAAATACCGTTACAACAGAATTGTAAAACTTCTCGGCAAAGAATTTGCTGACGCTTTCAAAAAGACTGGCGCATTAAACCCATCTGTTAAAACAGACAAAGCAGCCTTTGATGATTTAATGAGCAAACTACCAAAGGGTGACACTGCAAGCAAAAAAACCTACACAGGTTTTGATGACCTCATCGACGGCTTGCGTGGCGGAGACATTGTAGACGCAGACTCTCTACTAAAAATTATTAGAGCACTTGACCCTGAAGGTAAACTTGACGCTCAAATAGAAAAAGCCATGGCTAAAGACCCATACATTGGCCTCAAAGACTTGCTAATCAAAAACGCATACTCTGTCGTTCAAATGCGTCAACGCATGGACAAACTTGAACCAGAAAAAATGTTTAAAGCAACTGGCGCAGGTTTTGCAGACACTCAAACCGTCTACTACAACCAGCGTATTAACGACGAAATTCCACCACTACCAGAAGCAGAATTAACAACCCGTCGAGTAGTAGCACGAGAACTAAGCCTGCTAACACCAAACTCCGTAGAAAACGCTGCCACCGGACTTAGCCGAGCATGGGACGGCGAATTCAACTACATCGAAGAAAACAAACTAGATGTTTTAGAAATCTCTAGCCGAGGCGATGCAGTAGCCCGTTCAAAGAGCGGAAAAATGACTAAACAGTCTAAGGCTAAGCGTGAACTAGAAACCAACGAAAACTTTGCAACTCGCCTAGCCAGCGTATTCGCTGGACGAGGAACCTACCGTTCAAACAAATCATTTGAAAAGTCACTGAAAAACGACACAAAATTTGTGCCAGCAAACCGCCTAGATGACCTTGAAGCCCAAATGAACATAGCAGACAACATTCTGCTAACCACAGTAGGCACCCGCATAATAACCAAGCAACAAGCAAAAGATGCACTCAAAGGCGCACCAGCCCACTACGTCTACCTACACCTAGGAGACTTCGCAGGAACCGCAATCAAAGTCGGTGGCACTTTAGAAAAACTAGCCAACCGAGCAATCTTCCCAGGCACCGGAAACAAATACGACGGTATGTCATTCATCGCCATAATGGACTCAGTACGCATGGTCCTAGAAGGCATCGAAAAGAACCTAATGCCAACCGAAGAAGAACTCGTTCGACGTCTAATGAGTTTAGGTAAAAACCAGGCAGAAAAAATGTCTGAAGGTTACCTAAAAGAACTACCATCAATCGCACGAGGTATCGCCAAAGAACTACAGCGTGGCGAAGTTCTCAAAGAACTGCTAGACCGCCACACCAACAAACTCCTTGGAGCAACCGAAGACGCCATTGGCCCAGCCCGCACAATGACTAGAGAAATCTACGAAATTCTCCAAAAGGCTTGGAAAGCAAACAACGACCAAGAAATCAACAGCCCAGCAGCCCGCATGGATGTTGTACGCCAATTCCTAAACGAATTTGCCTACAATTCACACCTATTCGACCAAAACTACGGCCCAGCAGGCGAAGCAGTATTCAAAGCAGCAGCCATGATGTTCGTCAAAGACGGCCTAGTCGACGGTGCCCGCATTCTCCCAACCGACGCAGAAGAATGGGCAGCATTCCGAGAAGGAATGAACAACTACTTCAAACACGTCGCACCAGACAACGTTGCACCAGCAGGTCGTGAACACCTACCATTCCCAACAGAAGCAACACAGGCTCGTCGTGCTCAAGAACTCAAAGAAGCCATGAACAACTACGAGTCACACATGGACCTAATTCCAACCCTAAAAACCAAACAACAAGTAAAAGACTGGGTTGCACAACGCAAAATTTTCCAACGTGAACTAGACGCCATCCGCCCTAAGGCTTGGGCAGCATGGCAACAAACCTACCACTGGGTAGGTGGCACTAAAAAGTGGATTGAAACAGAACGTTACAAGCACTCACTAGAAGTTGAAAAAGCCACAAAGAAACAAATTATTCTCACAGTAGAAGGCCCAGTAAACTTAGGACCACTAGCAACCGACACTAAGGTAACCACTAAAGGACCTAAACTATCTAAGGCTCAAGAAAAAGCAGCCATCACCGCCCGTGACAATGCAGCCCGTAAAAAGGCCGACAAATTAGCAGAAGGCGCTAAAGAAGACGGTATTTCAAAAACCCTAGCCAACGCTGACGAAATTAAACAAGTAGTAGGCGAAGACGACCTAGCCTACGCTGCCCGACTAGAACAAGACGCATTCAACAACCCACTATTAGATTCAAACATTCCAACCTACTTCTTCCGTGCACGTTGGCAGAAAACAGTTCAAAACCCAATCAAAGGTGAAGAACGAGTAGGCACACTACGCCGAATTGGCGAAAAATTAAGTTCCACATTTAACAAGAGTGAAACTCAACAAATTGCAGCCCGCAACGAATCAACCATGATGTTTGCAATTCAAACAGTTGCACACGGCGCAGCATTAGTAAGAGACCGTTACCTAGGTGTCGCAACCGAAGAACAAATGAAACAAGGTTTCCGCCACGCACTACACCAGACAGAACCAGACGACCTGGCGCTACTCAACTTAGACGAAATCACGATTGGCCTAATCAAAGACCTACGCCAAGTCATGGACCCAATCATCGAAGAACTAAAAAACACAAACATTCCAAACAACATCCTCGACATGGCATTCGAACACTACGGCGTAACGCCAAGCCGAGGATTCTTAGCAGCAAACCAAACCACAGACAAAACACTGATGCTCCACAACTTACCATTCATGGAAGCACCAGACGACCTAACCCCAGAACTAGCCCGCCAATGGAACGAACGTGCAGCAGCGTTCAAAGAAGCAGAACTAGACCCATTTGTAATGCTCGCCAACTACGCCGGAGCATTACAGTTCGCTAAAACACACCAAGCAATCGGACAACAATTTGGTGTACGATTCGGACACACAGCAGAAGGCCTAACCCAAGCACAAGCACTCGCAAAAGGTTATGTCAAAATTAAACCAATCCCAGGCACAGGCATCGACCTGACCTTAGGAATCCCAAAAGGCACACTGTTTGACCCATACTTTGCACAACAGTTTGCAGCAATGAACCGCAACTGGAACGGTATTTACGAAAAAGGAATGCCAGACTTCCTGCGAGTAATCCTAGACTTTACAGGTATTCTCAAAGGAACCCAAACGCTACTCCGCCCAGGTCACCACATGACCAACATTATCGGCGACACAACCATCGCCATCCTACGAGGTGCAAGAGACCCTGGCACATGGGCACGAGGAATCCGCCTAGCCTACAAACACGCCTCGGAAGACATCAAAGCCAACGTAGGAAAAAACAAACTAGACACCACCATGAAACAAATTACTCGCCGACTCCAAGGAGTAGGAGGCCGTAAATATGTTGAAGGTGAAGAAGCAACAGCATTAACAGTAGTAATCAACGGTAAAAAAACTGCTTTCAACGATGAAGAACTCATCAAAATGTTTGAAGATAACGGCGTTATTATTAATAACATTTTCTACGACCAATACCAAGGCCTATACGAATCAGCAGTAGAAACAGGTATCCGAGCAACCTCAGAAGACGCTAAAGAACTAAACAAAAAAGTCATGTTCAGCCTCAGACAATTCTCAGACAAAGCCAGCACAGGCTTCCAGAAAATTGTTAAACCATTCGGCGACGCAGCCTCATACTACGGAAACATTTCCCGCACAGCAACCGCTATCGATGTTATGAAAAAGGGTAACTTCCGAAGCGTAGAAGAAATGCTCGGAGCGGTAAACGACGTTGTAAACCGCTACCACCCGACCATCCAATCACTATCAGCATGGGAACGACGCTACCCTCGTGCAATTTTCACCTACTACACTTGGCTACGAGTCGCACACAACGCAATGATTGACTTAGCCTTAAACCACACTTCAGCAATGACTTTCTACTCGAAAGCACAATACAACAAAGCAGAAGAACAGGGTTTCGAACCGACTAGCATCGGACAGCCATGGAACAAACAACGACCAACCCCAGGCTATCTAAACTACAGTGTCTACGGTCCAACCTACAACGGACCACGAGGCGAAATGCTAATGAAACCAGCCATCGCCCCGCTAGATGTTTTAGACACTTGGAACATTATTTACGACCCCGCCTACACGTTAGACCAAAACGCTACCCGCAACTTTGGACAAATCGGTCAAGGAGTAATCGGTAAAAACATCAACGTCCTAGCCCAACTACCACTAGAACTACTAACCAAAACAAGCCCAACCACAGGCAAGCCATCACAGGTAAAAGACGCCCAAAGCCTCATGGACCGCCTATTCTCCATGACGGGTTTCTACACTCTTGCCAAAGGTTCAGGCGTCTACACACCACCAAACAAGGGAGAAACCGCAGCAAACCCACTCACCCAACGAGACCGAGACATACTAATCCAAAACTGGCTGCTAGGATTAAAACAAGCAGACGTAAACACGCCTGTAAACATTAAAAACGCACAGTCGGAACAATCAGCCCGCTACGCAGCATGGTTGAAAAACTTCGGCAACCAATAAGGAGACAAATAATGGACGAAAAAGAAATCGACGCACTCAAAGCCGGTGCAACCCTAATGTACGAAACCCTCAACACAGTATTCCTACTTCACGACATGGAAGAAATGGAAGGGGAAAACACTGCAGAACCAATCGAAGGCTGCAAACACTGCTCTGCCATCGCAGACGCAATCGTCCACTATCCATGCCCAACAGTACAAATACTGCTACAAGACTTTGTAGTCGACGCTACTGAACCTGACCCAGACGCTGAAGTTCCTGACGACGCTGCAACTCAGCAGTAGGGAACCCACGAGCAGCCTCCATTAACATAGGGAAATAACTAATCACGCCACCAGTAAACCCGCCTGGCGACCAAGGCTTAGGAGCAACCACGCCGGGAATACTGCCGGGCACACGAGGTAAACCGGGACCGCCAGTACGAATATTGACACTAGGTTCCTGAACAGTAGGAGTCAACTTAGATTGAATGGCGGGAGAATTTGTCACAGAATTAGCCTTAATAGTAGCATTCAACTTAGCCAACTGAGCCTCAATAGCCTTCTGCCTAGCAAGATTCTGACCATAAGCCTTATTTTCAGCCTTACGCTCTGTGTACATCTTACCGCCCTCTTTAGTGCGAATAAGAGTAGTAGGAGTTTCCTTAGGGGGAACATAAGTACCAGTAGTTTTAGCAAACGCATCGCCCATCTCGCTACGATTACCACTATGAATAGGTCTTAAACCTTGCCGTTGAGCCTCAGTAAATAATCCACTAGCAATACCCTTACCACGAGCAGCATCATTAACATGCAACATTTTAATTTCACGGTCACCATGCTTATTAGCAGGATTAAGTGACATGTAGCCTAATTCTCCACCACGAGAATCAAAAGCACGAATAGTATTAGTAGACGGCGTATATTTAAAATCAATACCCTGCGCTTTTAACGCACGAGTTTTGGCTAGACGAGCCTGAGCAGCAGCAATACGCTCAGCAGCATCAGCGCTCTGTCCAGTACCATCCGCCATGATTAGTCACCAAGTTCACTAATCTTAGAAATCAATTCATCAATCTTCATCTGACGGTCAGCCTGACCATTCGAATCATTCTTAGCCAACAAAGCCTTCAACTCAGCCAACAAAGCATCCTTAGACGGCTCAGCATACTCGCCACCCTTATTCATCTTGCAATCAGCGCAGCAATCACAAGACTCCGACTCGACCTCAATCTCAATACTTGTAGACATTACTCACCCTTCCTAGGTGGGATTCTTCCTTCTTTACGAAGTTTAGCCAACTGAATAGCCACAGCCTGCTTCTTAGGCAAATAATCACGCTTACCATCTTTCATATGATAAGCCTGCTTAGCCGTGAACTTATAAGGCACTAATCTGCGCCTTTAAACCCATTAGTCACACCATAAGAGTCGTACTTAGTACCGCCACCCTTACGCTTATAAGACTCCTCATACTTATTTCCCTTACGAAGTACCATCAAAGCACGACGCTTAGCCTCACGCTGCTTCTCAGCCTCACGCTTCTTTTCCTCAGCACGACGCTTTACCTCTGCAGGAGATAAATAATTCTCAGAATATTTACGAGGCATTTTACCTATGTAAGACCAACTTCTAGGATTACCGGCCTTACTGCTCCTCGATGACCAAACCTTCTTTGGCACACGGTCAGTCTCAACCCAACTACCAGTCTTGTCGTAATAACCTTCGCTAACATCGCCATTACTATACCGACGAGTACCGTCAGAACCTGTGCGGGTGGTTTCTTTATCAGCCATCTTATTTATCTTTCTTCGCATTCGACTTTAAAGTCTCGATACTCTGATTAATGTGAGCATCGAAATCAGCATCACTAACCTCACCCTTGCCAGCGTAAGTCAACAACATAGCAGCAATAAGCGACATTAGAACAACAATAGCACCAAAAACGGCAGAAGTAACAGCATCAATACCAATCCAACTACCAGCACCCGGCGACACAATACCAGCAGCCAAACCAAACGCCAAAATACGTTTAGCACGCTTAATGTGCTTAGGTTCAACAAACTTATGCTTAGCCATAACTACTCCGCAGGAACCGCAGCAGACTTAACAGTCTTCTTAGGGGTAGGCTTCTTCACAGGAGCCTCAGCAGCCACAGGAGCCTCCACAGGAGCCTCCACAGGGGCTTCAGCAGCCTTAGGGGCAGCAGAACCAACCTCAGCAGCAATACGCTTCTTCAACCCGGCTAGAGGGTCCACAACCCTACCAAACGAATAACCGTCACGCTCAGGGCTGCAGGTCCAATGAAGGTGGGCGCCTCGTGAGGCGCTACCAGTGTTACCGACCTTACCAATAACAGTCACACCAGCCTCACACTTAGTACCAATAGCAGCACCAGCATCACGCAAATGACAATAACCCCAAAAAACGCCCTTGTGGTCTTCAACCACAACCACGTTACCCAACACGTCATTCCACTTAGAAACAACTACAGTACCAACAGTCGCAGACTTAATCGGCGTACCACCAGCAACAGCAAAATCAACACCACGGTGAGGGTTAGTACGAGGGGCTTCCTTATTACCAAAATCGCCACCCTTAGGCACTTTAGACTCAGGAAACGGAAGGACATGTAGAGGCATAATCAACCCTTAATAATCGAAGAAATAATCGTCGTCCCAACAGCAATTATAGCACCACCAAGCGCCGAATAAGCAATCTTCTCCACCCAAGCAGACCGTGCCTGCTGAATCTCAACAGCCCTCAAACGGTCAGGAACATCCGCCAACTGCTCCAAATGAGCAACGGTCTTCACCAAAAGTTTATTAGTTTCCTGCTGCTCCTTATACAAATCATTAATAGTAACTTTCACGTGCGTAGGCGAAGTATCAGGATTAGACACTAGTGCTCCAAACTGTACCATTCCACACCTTCACAGGCCCCTCAACCCAAGTAGTACCATTCCACACCTTCACAGGCCCATAAACCCAAGCCGTGCCATTCCAAGTGCGAATTTTACCTGCAGTCGGAGCAGCAGCCACCGTACCACTAAACGACGCAGTAACAGCACCATCACCATTAGCAGCCCGCAAAGTAAACGAATAAGACTGCCCGGCAGTCGTAGGCGTACCAGAAACAACACCATTAGAAGTATTTAAACTAATACCGCTAGGCAACGACCCAACAGACACAGAATAAGTCGGACTATTAGTCGCCGAAACACCATCAGAATAAGCCACATTAGCCGTGAACCCAGCCAACGTATTATCCGTCCAAGACGGCGGATACGTAGGAGGTGGAGGCGCAGACGGTGACGTACCAGAAATGCTAGTGTTATAAGTCTCAGGCCCATAAAGGCTACTATAAACATTCACATAATAAGACTGAGAAGCGGTAGTACTATACCCAACCGTAGACGGACCAGCAACATCAACAGCAGGACCATAAGTAACAATCCACCCAGGGTCAGGTGAATAAGACGGAGCAGAATAACTAACCGAAAAAGTAGGCCCACTACCACCAAACGATACGGAACCGCCAGACCAACCCATAAGTTACTACACCTGAATCCACAAATCGCCAACAGCAGGCGAAACAGGCTGCGTACTCCCAACAGTAAGTTTACGACCATCCAACTTCAAAGCAGAATTAACCTGACCAGAAACAGTCAACGTCTCCAACGCAGTCACCTTAGGCTCAACCACATCCAAACGACCATCCAACGAAGTCGCAGCAGCCTCAACCACATCCAAACGACCATCAACCGCAACAGCCTCAGCCTCAACAGCATCCCAATTCTGATTAAAAACAGCAGTCTCAAAGGCCTGATTCGAACCAACAACAGCCTTCTTCAAACCCAGACGAGAAGTCGTAGTATAAGACATAACAAACCTAACTAATTATCGGTAGTCTCAACCTCAATAGTATCATAAACAGGCTCAGCAACCACAGCCAACGGCGACTGCCCAGACGCCAAAGCAATCAACTCCCTAGCAATATTACGCTTCACCTCAGGCTCACGCACATGCCTCAAAATAATATCCTGCACCTGAAGAAGCAACGCAGGCACATCCAAAGCCGACTTAGCATTAGGGTCAAAACGCCCAGTCAACTGATTCAAAAACGTAATCGCCTTCATATCGCCCTGCTGCACCAACTGCCCCAAAGCCTGGTCAGCCATCGGCAAATAATGCTTCAAATTATCAGCAGCCTTCACAGACATCGCCGAAGCAAACTCCTTCTGACGCATCCACCCATCAAGTTCCGCCAAACCAATCTTCATCTGCTTAGCCAACACCTGCGGAGTCTTCACATTCAACGGCGACAAATACGCCTGCAAAAACGTCTCCTGACGCAACGTCAAATTAGGATTCGAAGTCGTCCTAATCCCACGGTCCGACAAAGCCCGCTGAAACTTCGACGAACCCCAAACCAACTCCACCTCAGCCTTAGACAAAGACGGGTCCTGGTCACGAATAACCTGCAACTCCAAAAACATACCCTGACGGTCAGCAGCCACCGCAGCAGCCAAAACCCGCTCAAACAACAACTGCTCTTTACGCTCAGCACGAGTAGGCTGACGTGTCTCAAACGCCTTTACATCAAATTCTTCAGACAAGCCAACACCTTCCCCGACAAATCCTCAAGGCTGCCATCATTATGAATAACCGCATCAAACACCACATCCTTCAACGCAGACTCCGACACATGCCCATTCACAGCCGAAACACCAGGCCGAACAACCTGCCAAACCACCCCACCACGAGCACGAATAGCCTCAACCTCATTCGGAAAACGCACATCCGTAAACACATAAGACTCACTAAACTTCAAATCCCGGAAAGCATAATCAACCCAAAAATCCTCACCAAACATACCACGCCCAACCGACGTACCCAAACGCTGAAGAAGACCACGCACATCCGGCGAACGCTCCTTCAAACCTTCCCAACCACCAAACATGTACAACGCATCCATCAAAGGCATAAACCCATTAGGCGTCTCCACATGCCCATTCAACAAAGCCAAAGCCTGACGCATAGGAGACGCAAACGACCTACGCTGAAAACCCTCATTAATCAGAACCTTACCAACACTATCCTTACCAGACCTCGCAACGCCCGCCAAACCAACATCAACCACGGCGAAGTCCTTCCAACGCAACCAAATACTCCGGCGAAACACCCAAAGCCGAAACCAAACGCCCCGCCAACACATCACCCATCGCCTCCACACGACCCTCCTCAAACTCACGCACAACCGCAGGATTCAAACGAAGAAGCGACGCAAACGCCGTCACCGTCGGAGCAAACTCCCTACGCCACTGAGCAAACGTGCTGTAATACTGACCCAACGTATACGGAGGGATAAGGAGAAGGTTTTGAGCAGCAGGCTTCAAAGCAGGCCTCACCGGAGCATCCCACCAATCCAACACATCAGCAAGAAGTTGCTTCGGGTCATCAGACAACACAGCCAAAATCTTATCGCTAGGATGCTTAGTCCTACCATCCTCAACAGCAGTAACAGCAGAACGCTGCACACCAGCAAGAGCAGCCAATTTATTCTGGCTTAAACCCCTCGCAATCCGAGCAAGCCTAACAGGGTGGTCAACAATACGAGCCATCAAAACCACCGCATAACAGCCAACAAAGCAAAACCCAAAACAAAACCCATACAATCCACCACAACAAACACAACGTCAATAATGTTCATACAACAATAATAATAGACAACTGTTGCAAAATGCAAATTTCCAGGCCTGGTGCTAGTAATAGAGGGACGGCTGGAATGTCGTTACAACATCACCGCTTGCTAAGTTGGTCTTGTTGGCAGGGTGCCAGCAAATTAGATAAGGGGTAAAAAGAATGAATGAACACATTAACGGTGCGGGTGCTTGCTACTGTGGCAGTCTTGATTGCCTTAATCACTTGCGGGTGATGTTGGACTCACTGTCTGAGAAGTTGACTCGCACTGAGGCGATTCGTGATTCTTATAAAGCACATGGCGACAAGGTGAGGCAATACATTCAAGCGAGCATTGACCGTGAGGACTGGACGAGTGAGGAGTTGGCTGAGCCGTTTTGGGAAGAGTTGGCTGAGATTCTTGACTTGAGCATTAGCCGAGAGGTTGAGGTATACCTTGACATTCGTGTGTTGGCTCGTGTAACTAAGCCTCTGAGCGCCGATTTGAATGCTTATGATTTTGATTTGGATGCGCTTGAAATCTCTGCGAATGAATCTGGTTGGGAGATTGAGATTGACGAGTCTGAGATTACGGATGTGAGCGAGGTATAGAGTTACCCCCTAACACTGAACCCCCGGGAAACCGGGGGTTCTTTTATGCCCGGCAGGACTGCGCCCTTAGGGGACGGCTGGAATGTGTGTGGCGTTGTTGGGTTGGTAAATTGGTTGTGTTGGCGGGATGGTCCCGCTGGCAGATTAGGGAAGGTATAAAAGTGAACAACTACAAGGCGACAAAGGAAGAAATCATTACGGCTATCGGCGTCATTGCTGAGTGCCTAGCACCTACCAGCGCAACCAGAGAGACCTGCAACCTATTGCGTGAACTTTATGATGAACTAGACAACGAAACTGAGGAGGCAAACTAATGGAATTTGAAACAGCAAGCGCCAAAGCGCAATGGATGGCTAAACGTGCGTTAGTGGCTTGGGTTGAGGATGCAAGTCACGGCTGGTTGTGTGTGAACACTTCACCAATTGACGGGATGCCTAGTGCGTTGGAGTTTGCCACACACTTTAGTTTCGTTGGTGAGGACCAAGTGTTTTTAGAGGAGGATTGCGACGCACCTGCGTTTTTGAAATATCACGAAATAGACCTTGGTGCTAGTTTGCTTGGCACTATTAGCCTTGATGAGGCTGGTAGTGAGGCTTTGAGGTCTATGCCTCGTGGGGAGGCTGAATTGACCCTCTAGCAGGCTCACAAGCCCCGCACAGCCCCTTGTGCGGGGCTTTTGCTATGCCCAGCCACAACCCCGCCCTCAGGGGACGGCTGGAATGTGTGAGGCGTCCCCTAAGCGGTGCTGGCCGTGCTATGTTCGCCCTGATAACAACCCCACAAGCGGGAATGATAGACAAGCAACGCCTGCAGTGATGCAAAAAAATCAACGCAAGCAAGCAGGTTTGGCTAGTGCTTTTTCGTTATGTGTTTGTTATCAAAATAAGTTGCAAAAACTTAGCGGGTGTCGCTAGGTTGTGTTTAGGCGGGATGGTCTCGCCGTTAGGAAAGGTAGAAAAGTGAGTACAAAAGAACTCAAAGCGGATAGTGCTAAGGCGTTGTTTAGTGCCCGTGTTGCGTTGAGCATGCTTGAGGGTGAGACTGAGGTTTCG
>JACCDO011816804.1_pt1 | contig 16034 bp, 14 predicted proteins | sample 7446101 | NCBI WGS metagenome assembly JACCDO01 (sample SAMN15323440, study PRJNA562643) | freshwater metagenome | isolation source: river surface water | place: USA:Blue River Watershed | collected 2017-08-16
GTGGTGAATGCACCATTTCTGGTAGGGTTTTGGCTGTGGGTGGACTCAAAGAGAAAATTTTAGCTGCCAAAAGATATGAAATTAACCATTTGGTCTTGCCTTATAGCAATAGGGATTATATTTTATCCCAAGAAAAAGAAATTACTGAAGATATTTATTTTTACTGGGTAAAAGATTTATTTGAAGCGGCTTCTTTAGCTTTGGTTGATTAATCCTACTTGATGAGATAAAGGCTTGATATGATTAGAGATATTGCGTTATTAATAGACGGTTATTTAGAAAGACAAAAGAATCCTCAACCTTCTTTCTTTGATTGTTCGCAAAATACAGATTCAGATACTTTGGATATTTTTGTGCATGGTTATTCTGCAATGAAAGATAAAGATGAAGTCAAAGCAATGATGACTAAAATCGCATCGATCAAAGATGGAAACCATTGGTTATTTGTTTGGCCTTCTGGTTTTTTGGCAGATGTATTTTTAAATGATCTACAAACCACATTTAAAACCATTGTGGGCTCTATAAAACGCAATACAACTTTTGCTACAATTTTGCCTTTACTTGGGATCAAAGGATTGGAATTGGTTGGACATTTTAAACAAAATGAAAAACGCGCTGAAACTTTTGGTGCCAACGACTTCTTTGTCTTGTTAAAACAAGAACTCGATAAATCCAATCGCAAATTTAAAAAAATCAATATTATTGGTCACTCATTGGGCGCAAGATTATTATTTCATGCGATGAAAAATGCACATCTACACCCAGAGATTAAAATCAATCACATGGTTTGTTTGGGTGGTGCCGTATGTAAAACAGAAAAAGACTGGGCGACTGTTGTGGATCGTTTAGAAGGTAAACTACAAAATTATTATTCTTTAAATGATACTGCTTTGGCGATCAAACCAGATTTTGAAAAATGTATAGGCAGATATCCTATTGAACTCTCAAGACCTAATGCAAAGTTATTGAATCATCAGGTAGAGTATACACATTTGGAATATTGGTTACATATCGATGAGATTTTTAAGGATATTGATTTAAGTTAATCATTAGGCAATGGTAATAGATGAATCCAAATAAACATCTTGTACTGCATTTAATAAAGAAATTCCTTCACTCATCGGTCTTTGGAATGCCTTACGCCCCAAAATCAATCCCATGCCCCCAGCTCTCTTATTGATAATTGCAGTCTTTAATGCATCCTTCAAATCCCCTTCACCAATGGAAGCACCACCAGAACTGATTAAACCCACTCTGCCCATATAACAATTTGCGAGTTGATAACGACATAAATCAATGGGGTTTTCTGAAGTTAGATTTGAATAGACTTTGGGATCTGTTTTACCGAATTTTAGGGCTGTATACCCACCATTCCCAAAAGATAATTTTTGCTTAATAATATCCGCTTTAATGGTCACACCAAGGTGATTGGCTTGAGCAGCCAAATCAGTGGCATCATGATAATCCACACCATCTTTTTTAAAGTGATTATTTCTAAGATAACACCATAAAATTGTAAACATACCGAGTTCATGTGCTTTCTCAAATGCTTCAGAAACCTCTTGTAATTGTCTTCTGCTTTCAGGACTCCCAAAATACACAGTGGCCCCCACAGCAACTGCACCAAGATCAAAAGCTTGTTGTACACTGCTAAACATGGTTTGATCATATTGATTTGGATATGAAAGGAATTCATTATGGTTGAGCTTCACGATAAAAGGGATTTTATGTGCATATTTCCTAGATGTCATGGAAAGCACACCCAAAGTGGAAGCAATCCCATTACAACCTGCTTCCATCGCAAGTTCAACAATATTCTTGGGATCAAAATAGATGGGATTTGGGGCAAATGAAGCACCAGCTGAATGTTCTATGCCTTGATCTACTGGGAAAATAGAGGTATAACCGGTATTTGCGAGTCTACCATGTCCTAATAGCGCTTGTAGATTTCTTAAAACTGGCACAGATCTGTCTGAAGACATCCATACTCTGTCGATGATATCACCACCGGGTAAGTGTAACATTGATTTAGGAATGGTTTTACATTCGTGATTGAGCAAAGAACTGGCTTCATCTCCAAGAATACTTAAATCGGCTTTCATTTGATCTCCAATGATAAATGGTTGATTTGATCTTAATATCAGATTTTGAATGTGTTTATAGCAAAATTCACCTCATAAATAGAAATAAATATGATCAGATCTTTTGATCCCCTTGATATACACCCATTGCGACTCGATCTTGCCCTTGATAATCCTTGATAATTTCAATCGATTGATAGTTTTCTTGAGCCAATAGCTCTCTAAGAGCATCCCCTTGATCATAGCCGATTTCAAACATCAAATATGCACCTTTGTCGAGGATGTTCTTGGCTTGTTTTAACATCATTCTGATTAAATCAAGTCCATCTTCTCCCCCATCTAATGCTAATTTAGGTTCAAAATCCTTGACTTCACTCATCAGCGTATCAATGACTTTGGTTTGTATATAAGGAGGATTAGAAATCAAAAGATCGATATTTTGAGGGAGATCTAGCTTTTGATCGAGTTTGGGATATGCGCTTTTGATCATCAATAAATCACTATGTCCTAGTTGTATGCGATTTTGTAGATGATGTAAGTCTATATTCTCTTTGGCCAAACTCAATGCATCTAAACTGATATCTAATCCCAAAATCTCTAGATTTGCGATATTCTTAGATAAAGCAATAGAAATACAACCTGTGCCTACACCCACTTCTATGGCTTTGAGCTGATGCTGTCCTGATTTTCTTTTGTGATTGAGTATGGCTAAGGCTTTTTCTACCAAACATTCAGTATCTGATCTAGGAATCAAAGCCCTTTGATCTGTGATGACTTCAAAATCCCAAAAAGACCATTTTTTCAAGAGATATGCCAAAGGGATATGCTTGATTCTTTGATCAATGATCTCATTCAATGCAGAGATTTGGACTTGCGTTAATGCTTGATCTGATCGATTCATACGCTCAGAAGGACTTAAATGAAGGATATCTTCCAAAATCCAATGGCTTTCAGTCTGATACTCATCGATTTGAGCATCTCTTAATCTCTGATAAGCATCTGCTAACCATGCCTTCACTAACATAGAAAATCACCATTGAGTTTCCATTGTTCAAAAGCAGCTTTCTCCAAAGCTTCTCTATGTTGAGGATGGGCGATTTGAATCAATTTCTTGGCTCTTTCCCTAATGCTTTTACCATATAAATCTGCAACACCATATTCTGTAGCAACATAATGCATGTGGGCTCTTGTGGTCACAACACCAGCACCTTGTTTAAGGAAAGCTGAAATTCTGCTTTCACCTTTGGAAGTCACAGAAGGCAATGCAATAATGGGTTTACCCCCTTGAGAGAGTGTAGCACCACGAATAAAATCCATTTGCCCCCCTACACCCGAAAAAATTCTAGTACCGATGGAATCTGCACAAACTTGACCCGTGATATCGATTTCAATGGCACTGTTAATGGCAGTGACTTTTGGATTTCTGCGAATATTAACAGTGTCATTGACATAAGCGATATCTAGGAATCTAAACAATGGGTTATCATCGATATAATCATATAATGCTTGAGATCCCATCGCAAAGCCAGAAACAATTTTGCCTTTATGGGTCACTTTGTTTTTACCATTCACCACACCCTTTTCAATCAAAGGAATCAACCCATCGCTAAACATCTCAGTATGAATCCCCAAATCTTGATGATGTCCCAGTGATTTCAAGACAGCATTGGGGATAGAACCTATGCCCATTTGTAAAGTCGCACCATTTTCTACCAAACCAGCAACGTGTTGACCAATCGCCATTTCAAGATCACTTGGTTCTTCTGCATGAATAGAATGAATCGCTTCATCTACCCAAACCATCGCATTAAACCTAGAATAATGAATTGCCCCATCGCCATGCGTTCTTGGCATTTTAGGATTGACTTGGGCAATGACAATTTTGGCCATTTCTACAGCAGCAACACTGACATCTACAGAAACACCCAAAGAACAAAAGCCATGTGCATCAGGTGGGGAAACATGTACCAATGCCACATCTAAAGGCAAAATACCTCTTCTAAACAACAAAGGCACTTCACTTAGGAAAATCGGTGTATAATCAGCAAAACCTTCTTGTACACAAGCCCGCATATTTGCGCCAACAAAGAGATTATTCACCCTAAAACTCTTTTGATATTGGGGTTGAGCATATACTGGATGTCCATCGATATGTAGATGCACAATTTCCACATTTCTTAATTCATCTGCTCTTTCCACCATCGCATTGACCAACACTTGGGGAAATGCACCTATGCCTTGAATAAAAACCCTTTGATCGCTTTTCACTAATTTTAATGCTTCTGATGCGCTGATATATTCTTTATTCATTTGATCTTCCTTTTTGAAATAAATCCGAAATATTCATAGTGAAAAGATCATATAAATGCAAAATGAACTTTAAATCTAATCCTTATTTCTCAAGGATTACTGGTAGTTTGGCTTGATTCCAATTTTGCATCCCACCACTGAGATTAAAGACTTGATAGCCTTGCTGACTGAGCATTTGTGAAGCACTTGCTGACCTTCTACCAGAACGGCAAACAAATAAAACTGGTTTGCTTTGATCGATTTCTTTGCTTTTTTGAGCGACTTGACCTAGGGGCATTAACTTCGCTTCCTTGATATGCCCAAGGGCACCTCGCCACTCATCTTCTTCTCTCACATCAATCACTTGAAACTCGCTTAAACGATGAAAAGCTTCTTGGGCACTGATTTCTGTATAAAGCTTGGGTTGAGATAAACCCATTTGATACAACAAGAACAAAACCACTGGGATCGCAAAGAGTATCCATTTTGACATTTGAATACTCCTAGTTTTCACGAGTGACAGGATAATGATGTGCATTCCAACTTAACATCCCCCCCAAGAGATTGGTCACTTTGTAACCTTGAGATGCTAAGAAATAACCCACATTGCCAGAACGATTTCCAGAACGACAAATCAATAAAATCTCTTCATCTTTTTTGAAACATCCTAGTGATTGGCTAATCAAACCCATAGGAATCAACTCCGCACCTTTGATATGCCCAAGTTCCCCATTCCATTCATATTCTTCTCTAACATCGATTAAACGATACTGAGATAATTGATCTTTGACATCTTGTACTGTGATCTCTTTCATTGTAGACATTTTTAACTCCTGATTTGTGTTGATAGATCACTTTATTGAGTTTGCAACATATATGCCAAAAACAACGATTTAAAATTGTCTATATTTATTAGATATTTATCAGATTTTAATCCAATGAATCATGTTTCATTACGTTGATACAATTTGAAATTAATTTGAAATCATTAGCGATGATAAATGCCCATCATTTGTACGCCATCGATAAATACGCCATCGATAGGGAAGGGATTTTGGTAATAGAACCAGAGATCGACTTCTTCATGTTTCTTTTCTCTTTGATCATGGTATACACCCCAATCAGCATAAGCCCCAGTCCAGTCTCCTGTATATTGCAAATCTTTTCTTGCCAAACCAGCTCGTTGGTATTGATGTATGGAGATATTGGTCGCTTTATGCCAAAAAATCAATGGGTTAGGTTCTGTATTTTGATTGAGATAAGGCAAAGTATCAATAGTGCTATACCCCCAGAAATTACGTGGTAATCTGTGTTGAGCCGCCCCGGGTATTCCACCGATCAGGGTATTATAATACATCGCGCCCCTATGTCCATAAGTCAATGTATCTAAAAGCGCTGGTAATAATAAAGCGATCATAAAGATGATTTGTAGGGCAAGGGTTGGGATGCGTAAAGACAATTGCCAACTTGAAATCAATCGTTGAAAGACAATACCTGCAGAAATCGCCACAAAGGGCAAAGCCGGCATCCAGTGCTTGGTCCCACCAAAAATAGGGGTACTGGGCATTGCGATAATCAAGAAGGGCACAATGGCATTTGCGAGGATTAGCAATTCCCAAGGATATGATTGAATTTGAGTGGTTTGAGGGTTTGCTTGTGTGTTGCTAAGAAGCCATTTGCCTCTTTGATACGTGAGATATGAGAGATAGATCAACCCAATCGAACCTAGGGATAATATCGCCATGGGTAAGGTAAATAAACTCATGGCAAAGGGGAAGTATATAGGGAATGGTGGGCGATAATAGAGATGATTAAAGAAATCAACAGCATAATGCTCATGTCTCATGTGGAAACCGATATAAGCGCCCCATCGGAATAAGGTATTGTGATAGAGCCAAGGCCAATGCAACCAAAATACCAAAAGTCCCAAGAAAACCATGGATAAGCCGATGAGCCAATATCTCTTTTTATAGGTTTGGTAGAGATCGATGAGATTGCTTTTCTTTAATAAGAAGAGGTGGCATAGAGAAATACTGAGCAGGGTAAAGGGGGCAAAAAAAGCATTGAGTTTGGTTGCGAGTCCTAAACCCAAACAAATGCCAGTCCATGCGATATACATGGGTTTTAGTTCTAGATCAAAGACAGCTGAGAGATAAGAATAGACGATCAGTAGCCAGAAAAAAGTCACTGGAATATCAAAACAAGACAAGTGTGCATGGAAAAAAAGATGGGGCATCAACATCAAACTTAAAGCTGCAAATAAGCCCACCCAAGTGCGCCCAAATCTAAACCCCAATAAAAAGGTCAAAGCAATACATAAACCAGCGAGTATCATGCTTGGTAAACGATATGCCAAAATTGGATCTTGAATCCATTGCCATTTTTGATGTAGGTAACGATGAGATAAGCCAAATAATGCTTTCATCAACATAGGATGTTCATGGTTGATTTCAAAACCTTCTTTGACTCTTCCATCGCTCAATGCATCAAAAAAACTAGGACCATTGACTGCTTTTTCAAACCAATCTGCAAAACGATCTCCAGCATAAAAATAGATACTCTCATCCCTAGGGACGCCAACCAAATGAGAACTTTGTGCCAACCAAAAGGTAAAACAAAAACCCAGCGCCAAAGCAAAGAGATAATGCATCCATGTTGGGCGTTCAATGGGATTGAGTAAAAGTGGGGTTGTTGATTCAGACATAAACCTTCTCTTTTTGATGATTTTCCTTACTCCACTCATCAAACCAAGATGGCTTTGCCCAAATCACTTTTAGGCAGAGTTTTAGTTTTTGGGTTTTGTCGTAATGATTTAAGGAAAGGATATATTTGATTTGTTCCAGAATAACATAAGGGATTTGGAAATTTGCCCAAATGATATTCCAAGAATTTAAAGGTCGCAATACACCATACTTGATCTCAATGTCTGATGACTCTTTGATAAAACTACCAAATAATCGATCCCAAATGATCAAGATACCAGCATAGTTCTTATCGATATATTCAACATTGGTTGCATGATGAACACGATGGTGCGATGGCGTATTGAGAAAGCTTTCTAAAAAGCCCAATTTATCGATCAATTGAGTATGAACCCAATATTGCCCTACAGTATTTAAGAGAGAAACCAACATAAATTGCTCAGTAGGCATGATGATCGCTAGGGGGAGATAAAAAACTGAAGAATAGATATGTTGAAACCAAGATTGCCTTAATGCCACTGAGAGATTGTATTCTTCACTTTGATGATGGACCACATGAGCAGACCATAGAAAATGGATTTCATGGCTGAATCGATGAAACCAATAGTACGCAAAATCAATGATGAGCATTGCAAGTATAAATGATAAAATAGGATATTCATTATGTCCTAAATCCCAAGAGACCAATGCCCCAGATAAAAAATCTGGATGATGCAAAAAGACAAAACAATGCTCATATAAGGCGATTAATACGATTTTGGTAAAAAATGAAAGCACCAACATCCCAATCCCTAAGCTTAGATTAGCGATGGTATCATTCTTCTTATAGAGTTGGGGGGCAGTAAAGCCTTCTAATACTAAGGTGATCACAAAAAAAGGAATCACCCAAAAAATGAGTTGAGACATTTTTTAACTCAGAACATGATAAGTAAACAATGCAAAAAAATATGCTAAGAAAGTCATATACCCAAAGACAAATCCTGTCCAAGCAAAAGAGCCACTTTCTCTACGAATCACAGCTAAAGTGCTTAAACATTGACAAGCAAAAGCAAAGAATACCATCAATGCCATACCAGAAGCCACAGTAAAAACAGGGGATCCATCTCTATGTTTAGCTTCTTGAAGTTTTGCCCTCAACCCTTCACTCTCTTCATCCACATCAGCCCCCACACCATAAACAATCCCCAAAGTGCTTACAAATACTTCTCTAGCAGCAAAAGCCCCAATAATCCCCACTGCGATTTGCCAATCCCAACCCATGGGTTTAATCAGTGGTTCTAAAGATTGACCGACAATACCAGCAAAACTTTGTTTTTTTTGCATCGCAGAGAGTTGCATCTCTAGAATAGGCTTCATTTTTTCAGTATCAAAGGTATTTTGATCCAAACCAGGGTTTTTTTGTTTCTCAATCAAGTATTCACTGAGAAAGGCTTCTTGATGATCTCTCTTATAGTCTGCCATTTGAGATTCCAAGACACGCTTTTGATAGTCATTGAGATCGTTTAAAGTCAATGTAGGAAAGGCAAGTAATAACCATAAAACAATGGTCCCAGCTAAAATCACAGTCCCAGCTTCTTCCAAAAAGATCTTTGCTCGATTGAATACTCTTTTGCCAAGTCCTTTAAATGAAGGCATACGATAATCAGGTAATTCTAAGAGTAACGGGGGGGTATGTTCATTCTTAAAGAACATTTGAGAGAATACCCCCATCATGAGAATAGACATCAAAGAAGCCAATACATAAAATCCCAAAAGCACCAAAGCAGGTAAACTCAAAAATCCCAATATGTTTTCATTGGGAATTAAAACAGCGATTAATAAGCTATAAACAGGCAAACGCGCTGAACAAGTCATTAAAGGAAGCACAAGCATGGTCAACAATCTATCCCTACGGGAAGGCAATGTTCTTGTCGCCATAATCGCTGGTACTGCACATACAAAACCTGAAATCAATGGCACAAAAGCCCTACCATTTAACCCTAGTCTTTTCATAACCCCATCCATGAGTGCAGAAATTCTAGCCATATAACCAGAATCTTCCATTAAACCGATCATGGTGAATAAAATCAAGATTTGGGGCAAAAAGACAATCACATTCCCTACGCCATTGATCACACCTTCACAAAAAAGATCTGTTAAGAAGTGATTTGGCAAATGTTCTCTGGCAAAAGTATTGAGATAAGCAACCAAATCTTCGATATAAGCCACAAAAGGCTCAGATCCCCTAAACAAGAGTTGAAATAAAATCCCCATCAGTCCAAAAAACACCAATGAGCCCCACAAAGGATGAAGCAAGATTTGATCGATTTTCATTGTGGTTTGATTCATGGGTACTTCTGTAGACCACTTGCTTTGATTTTGATCAAGCCATTGATAGCGTTCTTGAACACGATCTTCAATGAGTGTTTTGAACTGTGGATATTGCTTGTGAATGGCCAATAGTTTCAGGCGAAGTTCTGCGCTGATCGGTGCTTCTCCCAAATGCGCAACAGCTAAACCCCATTCCAAGGTTTTATTGATGGCATCATTGGTAACAATCAAATGGCTAACTGCTTCATGTAGATCTTTACGCTCTGCTTCAGTCAAGAAAGACATAAAATCTGTTTGTTTTTGGTACCAAACAAATGATTTAGGGTAAGGATGATGTTCTAGACTTTGATTCTTTTCGATCGCATCGATTTCCTTGAAGATTTCAGCTTTCAGTTCATTTACACCCATTTGTTTTTTAGCAGAAGTGGGAATAACAGGGCAACCCAATGATGTGCTTAGGATTTGATGATCGAGCGTAATGCCCATATTTTGGGCGATATCACATTGGGTTAAAGCAATCACACATCGATATCCAAGTTCAATGACTTCTAGCGCCAAATACAAACTCTCACTGAGTCGAGTTGCATCCACAGCAATCACAACCAAATCCACAGCCCCTTCATTCCCCACAATCAAAGCATTAGGCAATACAGCTTCATCCGGACTTTCAGGTGTTAAAGTATAAGCACCTGGTAAATCCATTAACATCACTTGTTTGCCTTCTTTTCTCTTCAAGAAACCATAAGCAATTTCTACTGTGACACCTGTATAATTCCCAGTTTTAAGTTCCATCCCAGTGAGTGCATTAAAGAGCGATGTTTTCCCAGCATTAGGCTTACCTACCAAAAAAACCTTAGATACATGTTCCATCTTAAAGATCCTTTACACTTTGAACTTGATCATGAACTTTCACAAAAATTGCTTCAGCTTCTTCTCTTCTTAAAATCAAAATACTCTGTCTTAATCTCAATTTAAACAAAGACCCAGTGCCCAAGACTTGAATTTTAGCCCCCTTGCTAAAACCCAGAGATAACATTCTAAAATACAAGCTATGCTCTTGATCCAAACACTCGATTTGCCAATCACCTAAACCCACTTTACTTAATCGATTGAGCAATTGATACTCCTTGATAATTGTTTTGCTTCAAGATATAGATTTTGAAAATGATTTTCAATTCTAGTTCTGATTTAAGATTTTTTTGAATGTTATTTTTTTTTAAATATGTTATTTTGCGTACGTTTTCATGCTTATACCCAAGGAAATCGTATGTATCTCAATAAAGAAAAGGCATTGCTTACCCTACAAGATGTGGCTGTGGGCGTGAGTAGTAATTATCTTTTTTCTCAAGCCAATATCTCTATTTTACCTGGAGATAAGATCTGTTTGGTGGGCAGAAACGGTTGTGGAAAATCTACAATCATGAAAGTCATGGCTGGGGTATTAAAAGCAGATGCAGGGATCAGATGGAAAGACCCAATGATTCGGATCGCTTATCTTTCTCAAATGCCAGATTTTGAAGGGTATCAAAATATAGAAGAATATGTGCGTTCTGGACTTGCTGATGAACATAGCGATGAAGAATATCGAATACATACCTATCTCTCTCAACTCGATATAGACCCTTCACGTCCTTTGTCATCTCTTTCTGGGGGTGAAGGCAGAAGGGTGGATTTGGCGAGAGTTTTGGTGAGTGAAGCCCAAGTGATTTTGTTAGATGAACCTACCAATCACTTGGATTTACCGACCATTGAATGGTTGGAGAATTTTCTGACGAAGAGTGAAAGTGCGATTGTATTGATCAGTCACGATCGAGCATTATTGAAGAAACTCACCCAAAAAAGCATTTGGATTGATCGGGGTGTTGTGCGACAAAATAGCTTTGGTTTTGAGAGATTTGAGAAATGGTCAGAAGAAGTATATGCCGATGAATCCAAGCAAATTGCAAAAATGGATAAGCTTTTGATTCAAGAAACCATGTGGTTAAGACAAGGCATTTCTGCACGTAGAACAAGGGATCAAGGGAGATTAAGGCGTTTGATGGATTTGAGAGCGCAAAGAGCACAAGTGATTAAAGTACAAGGGAAAGCCAAAATCACAGAATCTGTATCTCAACGATCAGGTCAAATCATTGCAGAATTAGAAGGGGTCAGTAAGTCTTTTGGAGATCTTCATCTGATTCAAAATTTGGATTTTACACTCATGTACAAAGATCGTGTAGGGCTTGTGGGGAGAAATGGGGTAGGCAAGAGTACACTCTTAAAATTGATTTGTGGGGAATTACAAGCAGATGCTGGTAAAATCAAACAAGGTACCCAAATCAATGCTGTGTATTTCGATCAAAAAAGAGAATTACCTGCGAATCAAACCCTTCAAGAAGTCTTATGTGTCCCCGGAAGCGATCGAGTGATGGTGAATCAACAACCTAAGCATATCGCTGGTTATCTCAGAGACTTTTTATTTGATGGGGGGGATGCTAGAAGATTGGTATCTACGCTCTCTGGGGGGGAAAAAGCGAGATTACTCTTGGCTAAGTTTTTTGCCCAAAGCACAAATTTCTTGATTTTAGATGAACCTACAAATGACTTGGATGTGGAAACTTTGGAGTTATTACAAGAACTCTTGAGCGATTATGATGGTACGATCTTATTGGTCAGCCATGATCGTTCATTCTTGGATGCTGTGGTGACTTCTGTGCTTTATTTTGAAGGGAATGGGCAAATCAAAGAATATGCAGGTGGGTATAGCGATATGCTCAAACAAAGAGAAATTGAACTTAAAGAAAATTTGGCTCAAAACACAGAGAAGAAGAAAGCTACACAAAATCAAGTGGCCGCTGATAAGAAAGTGAAAAAGAAGCTGTCATTTCAAGAACAAAAACAACTCGAATCTTTGCAGAAAAAATTAAATGAACTCAATGCAGAACTCGATGGTTTGAATGGGTATTTAAATCAAGAAAATGCGTATCAAGAGAATGCTGAACGTTTTAATCAAAGCTTAAAGAGACTTGATGAAGTGAAGGTTGAACTTGTTGATACTGAGGAGAAGTGGTTAGAGCTTGAGATGTTGAGGGAAGAGTTGGAGAGTAGATAGAATAAGTTAATAAATAAATTGACTTGTTGAGTTTTAATCAGAATATTATATATGGTAATCATCAAAAAAGGTATATCTTTATGATAAAAATGATTTTTCTCTGTTCTTTATGTTTTTTTACTCAAATTTTTGCATCTAATTCCACTCTAAAAGACTGGTACTGTATTTGTTATTCTGAATTAAATGATCTCAATCAAAAAATATTAGTAACAAGTTGTAGAAATGATTTTGACCAATGTATGAATTTGGCTGAAAAAATAGCAAAATTAGGATCTAAATCAATTATCAAGGGATCTGCTATTTCAAGTTGTGTAAAAATCAATGGTCTACATCCTTCAAATGCGCTCATTAAAAGTCAAAAAGACGATTGGTTAGACTCTAAACTAAAAGGAGCTCTTTGGAGTCCCAATGGATGCTTTTTAGACGAACAAATGCTAGAACAAAATCCTCGTTTTGATGATGAAGAAATTATTTTTCATCAAAAATTAGAAAAACTTATCTTAAATAAACAAGATCATAATTGGGAATTTGAAGGAATTTCTCAACCAGAGATTGAAGAAATTAAAAAAAATGAAGGCATTATATCTGATTTATATAGAAAAATCATTAATAAAAAAGAAATGGGTATTTATCAAGAAGATAAATTATATTTTCAACTATTAAGTGAACCATTTAAAGTAGATTTTGAAAAAGAAGAAATAAATCTATTAAAAAATTATTATAAACCATTTGAGGGTAGTTGTGATAAGCTTGAATATATTCATTCTTTTTCTTCAAAAAAGAATATGAAACTTAAAAGATTAGGGTGGCTTAATCTTGATGATACATATTATTTAACATATCCTTCTAATATAAAAAAAGTAAAAATTATAGAGTTAGGTTTTGAAAGTGGTATTGTTTCTAATGATTGTGAATGCTCTACATCTGAACTAGTTCCATATTATAAATTAAATATAGAGATTCAGTCAGCTTGTAGTATAATTTCAAATAAACCATTAAAATATTCAAATTTCAAAAAAATTAAAGAAATTGAATTATCTCAACAATCTAATATATTATCTAATATTGAAAAGACAATTAAAAATAATATTAAAAATATAATAAAAGACTCAAAATATAATAGTTTATTAGAATCGCAAAGATCTTCATACAACTTGATAAATGATTCTCATTTTTTAGATGAATCTAAATATTCTATCAAAACAGTTTATGAATTAAGTTCCGGAAAAATTTATGTGTTAATGGAATTGAGAGATTCAGAAATTAGGGGTGTTCCTTTACAATTAATTTTCAGTGTAAATATTGAAAAAAATAATATTACATTACTTTATTTCTATCAATCAGCTTCAATAGATTATTGTAGTATCACGATTCAATGTGAAATAGATCATAATCAAGATGGTCAAATGGAAATACCTATTTTTAATTCATGTGACGAATTACCAAGAGAAGAAATTATTGAAAATGAACACTAACAATCATTTTGTCATTATATTTATACAATCAATTTCCCCCCAGTCTTTGCACAAATCTCTTCCACACTAACATCCTTAGCACACTCAACCAATCTAAACCCATCAGCAGTAATATCGATCACACCCAAATCAGTGATCACCCGATGAACACAAGCCAACCCTGTTAATGGCAACTTACATCTTTCAAGCAGTTTATTTTCCCCCTTCTTGCTTTGATGTGTCATCAACACCACCACTCTTTTCACCCCACTGACCAAATCCATCGCCCCCCCCATCCCAGTGACTTTTTGACCAGGGATCATCCAATTCGCCAAATCCCCATTTTGAGCCACTTCCATCCCCCCCAAAATACATAGATCCACATGAGCGCCCCGAATCATCCCAAAGCTCATTACGCTATCAAACACGCTTCCGCCCTTTTTAATGGTCACAGTTTGTTTCCCAGCATTAATGATTTTTGGATCTTCTTCACCTTCATAGGGAAAAGGGCCCATGCCCAAAATCCCATTTTCAGAATGTAGCCAAACTTCCTTATCTTCAGGGATATAATTTGCCACCAAAGTAGGAATCCCTATCCCTAGATTCACAACATCACCTTCATTGATCTCAGCTGCCGCTCTCATCACCATTTCTTCTTGAGTCCATGCCATGATTTATTCTCCAGTATCTTGTCTTGAGTCAATTCTGATCTAATGTAACATTCTTTTGTTTAAGTGCCAAATAATCGCTTGATCAAAAGATCAAAAACAATATTAATGGCATTCAAAGCAGACTGTCCTTTTTTCAAGGATCTTTCTGTATAAGCAATGGTTACTGGGAGTTCTATAAAAGAGATTTGATTTTCTTGAATAGCATGTAGGATTTCCGAGGCATGTGCCATTCTGTTTTGGGTAATTCTCAGCAAAGGAATCACTGTGCAATCAATTACTCTTAAACCATTATGTGTATCAGTGAGTTCGATATTACTAAAAAACTGTGTGAATTTAATCGCAAGTTTTAAGATGAATTTTCTAGACCTTGGCATATCAATGACTGCCCCTAAAAACCTTGAGCCAAGCGCAATTTTGGTATTTTTACCCTTTTGTTGTTCTTCTACCAATCGCTGAAGCATCAAAATCGCATCTTCTTGACGATGTTGACCATCTGCATCAAAAGTAATGATATATTTGGCGTTTTGGGTCAGGGCAAATTCAAAACCAGTTTGAAGAGAAGCGCCTTGACCGAGGTTTACTTGATGTTTGAGCACAAAAGCTTTGGTTTTTAGGGCATTGACAAAAGTTTGATCTCTAGAACCATCGTCAATGACAATTACTTTTTTAAAAGAACTCAGGACTTGATTGACCACAGATTCAATGACTTCACCTTCATAATATGCTGGGATAATCACATAGGTATTCTCGATCAAATCATCACTTAAATCATGCTTAACCCCTAATTCCCATTGCGTTAAATCAGGGATTCTGCTTTGGGTAATGGCAAAAGCTCGGGTCAATAGGGTGATTTGTTCATGACTTTCTCTTAAACCCAAATACAAATTAAAAGCAAAAAAGAAAAGCGTCAGAAAACTCAGATAAAACACAAAATCCACACCTCGACCAATGCCAAAATAATGAGCAATGGTATTGGCAAGTTCTGGGTATGAAGCAAAGAGAATGATCGCCCCAAAAACCAAGGAAATCCCTATTTTTTGAGTGGGTTTCTTGCGAACTTTTACCAAAAAATAAAAGAGAATCGTAAGCGACACTAAAATCAATAATATTCTAAAAATCATAGCTTCCTTCAGCCATCATCATTGAGTAAACGCAGTAATGATGCCTATCTTTGATTTTGATGAAGCTCTAATACTGCCTTGTGTGTATGGTTTACCATAAAGGAAGGTAAAATGCCACCTAGGATTAAGAAAATACAAATGGTAAAAAATAACGCCTTTTCTCTTTGATTCAAATCCCCTTCACCATATTCCCTAAAAGCACCACCAAAGAGCTTGTAATTCAAACGAAGAACACTGATCCCATTGATCGCAGTTGCCATCACAAGCATAACACCGATAAATGGCTTATCTTCAAGCACAGCATGGAATACCAAA
>JACCDO010067269.1_pt1 | contig 16033 bp, 12 predicted proteins | sample 7446101 | NCBI WGS metagenome assembly JACCDO01 (sample SAMN15323440, study PRJNA562643) | freshwater metagenome | isolation source: river surface water | place: USA:Blue River Watershed | collected 2017-08-16
CTGCAGGCTTCGTGATTGGCTTGGTCGCAGGTGGTACAGCAGCTGGCTTGGACACTGCAGGCTTCGTGATTGGCTTGGTCGCAGGTGGTACAGCAGCTGGCTTGGACACTATAGGCTTCGTGATTGGCTTGGTCGCAGGTGGTACAGCAGCTGGCTTGGACACTATAGGCGTCACTATTGGCTCGCTCACAGGTAGTACAACTGCTGGCTTGGTCTGCTTAGCTGGTTCGATGAGTGGTTTATCAACTTTATTTCGTGCAAAAATAGGGCACTTCCCGAAAGGAGCATTCGTAGTCATGCGCGCTGATTCGCTCTGTTTCGTGGGTGCCAGCGTCGAAGTCACCGATTGGGACATGGTTGTAACAGGCAACTCTTTCCTACTACTGTCCTCCGTGTGAGGTGTCATGCTGACTTCAGGAATTGAATTTCTACTTCTAATCGACCGAATGAGCGTAACGGAGTCCTTGAATCGATCCCCTATAGCGGATCCGATAGTGGATGATAATGGACCTATACTTGACGTGAGTATTTTTGTACCTGCACCCACTAATCCCCCTTGAGTCGCTACTAGAAAGAGGACAGCTGTTGTGCCTACAATATGAAGCAGGTTTGTGCTCTTTATCTGCGGGTTGTATGCTTTCTTGACGACTAAATTCTTAGAGACAACGCGCGCAGGAGGCGACTCCTTCGTGAATATTCCTTGATACCAACTCTTTTCGCTTACCTCTTGATTACTGCGAATGTTGCTATCTTTGACTGTTTTTGGAGGCTTTGGTTTGGGGTAGGAACTGTCGTCGTCATCAGTACCATAAAATTTAAAGTACTGCAACATGTTATTATCTGCCATGTTCCTATAATTCTGCAGAAACTTTATAACAAATGGCATTCCGTAGTATAATCCCCCCGATATACCAACAGTTGTAACAACTGACAATGCAAGCACGTCTAAGTTAACATTATCCTTTAATCTGTTCGAGACATATGCTGAGATGTAGTACATGGCTCTATCATGAAAGTTACGGAAATTATTGAATAAATCATCGACAAAATATGTGGAAAACTTGTGAAAAACTATGCTACTTCCATCATAAAACACATAGAAGATGATATTCATGTATTTGATGTTACTGTCTTTCAGATATATTGTAAATTTCATATGAAATTTATTTAATCCTGGATGAAAAAGCACCGAGTCTAGTTGACAAGAGTACTTGCTACCACCAGCGAGATCGTTGATGGTTGCCTGACAGATGTTAGTCTTTCTGTAGTTGCCTATCTGCAGATTGATGTTATTATCACCATGCAATAGATCACTTAATGTTGATAAATCTAATTCTAAACCAAATTTATTTTGTTCATTAAAATACGTATCTTCAAGAGCGCGACTCGGACCGACTAGTAGCAGCAATAGCAGTACTGTAGTAGCTAGTAGTGCCCACCTGAGTGCGGCGCGGCGTATACCAGGCATCGCACAATGATGCCTCAAAAGGCAAGGTAATTTTACTTTCTCAGTTTGAAACCAGAGAGGGATTAGGACCATTATTACTAGTCAGTTAATAGACATGAAGAAGATGTGTATGAGCATCACCAACGGAAATAGCTCCAACTTGCTTCTTTCCTTCGAGTCTTGATTCATGAAGTGAACGTTCGCACAGAGTGCTATTTAGTTCTATGATTACTATGCAATGCGACTATAACGGCAATTGATGGATTGATTGATGGATTGGTTGGTTGGTTATTAATCAGCAATATTCGCTCATAATCTCTGTGTTAATCGTGGAATCTACTGAGAAATATGGTAAATCTAACGATACTATTAGGTACCGGTATGGGATTCAGACCGTTGGAAATCGCGGGAAAAAGTAAGAGCGAGAGAAAAAAAAGTTGCGCTTACCAATGGCTGAAACAGATCTTGCTGATGGCATTGCGAAGCTAGCGCTGCATGAAGCAGGCGGTGATAATAATCAAGAGAATGTGAAACCAAATATCTCACTAATAGATACAACCTCGCTTTCTGGAAGTGATTCAGCAAAAAGTACTCTACCACAAAAGAAATGGTCGTTGAAGGACTTTGAGATAGGCAGACCCCTAGGAAGAGGCAAGTTTGGTGATGTTTACTTGGCAAGAGAAAGAAAAAGTAAATTTATTGTAGCATTAAAAGTTGTTAGGAAAAGTCAATTACGTAAAGCTGGTGTAGAGCATCAATTACGAAGAGAAATTGAAATTCAATCACATTTAAGACAAAAGAATGTATTAAGAATGTTTGGATATTTCTTTGATGAAAAGAGAATTTATATTATATTAGAATTTGCACCAATGGTAAGTCCTTATTGCACTCGCACGTATAACTATGATGTCACATATCTTTCACTCACTCGATACTTCCATAATCATTCAACTTACTCGCTGCACTTATAATAGGGTGAATTATATAAAATTTTACAATCAAAAGGTCATTTTTCTGAAGCAGTAGCTGCCAAATATATTAGCGACTTAGCAGTAGCATTCGCTTATTGTCACTCCAAGCATGTCATTCATAGAGATATTAAACCTGAAAATCTATTAGTAGGACTTAAAGGTGATATTAAAATTGCTGATTTTGGATGGTCAGTGCATGCTCCAACCTCTCGTCGCACAACATTATGTGGCACATTAGATTACCTACCACCAGAAATGGTAGAAGGAAGAGAGCACGATGCAACCGCTGATGTATGGAGTTTAGGGGTGCTATTATATGAATTCTTAGTAGGATCCCCTCCATTTGAAGCCGATGGCTACCGCGCGACATATCGTAGAATAAGTAGTGTTGACTTAAGATTTCCACCTTCAGTGAGTCCAGGTGCTCGTGATTTAATATCAAGATTATTAAAAAAAGAGCAATCAGCAAGAATGAAATTATTAGATATTCCAAAGCATCCTTGGATAATACAGCACACCTCTGGTGCAAGCAGAGTCCCTGTTTCATCCACCAATTCAAGTACCACTAATAAATAATGAGAAGTTAATAACAAAATGTAAAATATTATCAAGAAAATACATCATATTTCCCTTGCATCTTATATCGTTGACGTACTCGTCGAGTGAATGTCTTATCGCGGATATGCTACTGCACCATGCATCAACTGCATGAATGCCTTGGTATATTATATCTAAACCGTCAAACAATAAAACGAAGAAATCGGTATTAAACATGTTAAGTTATTTACAATATAGAATTATTCGTCTTGGTCAGCTTCAGCCGTTTCGTTCATATCTGCGTCATTATCCATTTCATCGGCGTCATTAGCCTCGGCTATTTCATTACCATCATCTGCTTCTGCTTCATCACTTACACCTTTATTTGTTTTTTGTTTTTTTGCTATCTGTTCTTGTTTAAATGTAGCGATATAATTTTCTAATGGTTCAATAAATTCCGAGAATTCTAATTCTTTTAATGCTTCTATTACATCTGGTGTCATAATTGTGGAACGTTTTCTATCTTTACAAAAATCATTTGAGCAATGTGTTAAATAAAAGATGAATATTCCTGCTGCTCTAGTAAATGCTGCACGAGCTTCTTTACTCACTTGCATGCTCTCTGGTAAAACGTGTTTTACTATCCTCGTAACAGATGATTGTGGAGGCTCAAATTCAGGGATCTTCGATACCCCAGTTGCTGCTGGCTCTTCTTCCTCATCTTCTTCTTGACCATCTTTCACTGTTTCTTCTTGTGCTACTTCTGCAGCATCTGCGCCCACATCTGCACCAACGTCTGCACCAACGTCTGCCACATCCATCGCCTCTGTAGCACTCATCCTTTTTTCTGTCTTTTCCTTTCAAATTTACTAAGGGCCGCGGTCCGATGCAGATGTCTCGTTGATGCCTTACACATGGTGTATTCGTATGTAATCTGCAACGGGAATCGCGCTTTACACTTCATAGCATGTAATCGCTTGATCTTGTGCCTAAAAATGTGCAATTAAAAACCAGTTATAGAACCGGTACTTTTCTTGACATGATGACTGTCGACAGTACAATAGTGAAATGCGCAGCTGGCGAATTCTTTGTCGTCGGGTCTCTTCCACGACTAATTATCGCGACATTTTCGTCCATGATCATAGTGTGGTGAATACAGCAGCATTTCTTGGTTACAATGAAGCAAAGGTGCCAATCAATCATCCCACTGGGGTACACACAATTGCTGCTTATTCGGCGCAAATACATAGACATAGCACATACAACTTCAACCAACTAGGCGAGTTTAGTGTTAACATTGCGGCATTTCATCCTATCTCTGGTACTGGTAATGTAGATAGCTCTCATTCAGTGTTAGTATGGCCAGATAATTTAATAATTTCTGGTTTGAATAAAGATGATATTCCTAAAGTTGTCAATCTATTTGTCGATAAAGATTTGTTGTATAATACAGATAGTTCATTAGCTACAGTTAAACAAAATATAAATCCAAATAGTAAAATAAGCAGTCTAACTGATACATTAATAATATCAGCAATATCGAAACAAGTAACACCTGCTATGGCGCATAGCATCATACAAAGATTCCAAAAGAATCTACAAGAACAAAATGTTCACAACACAAAATTATATATCTCATCACAATTTGGAGGCCATCGCAATCAATCCACGAGTGTGATGATCCTGCCATATGAGGACGCCTTCTCTGTGATCCATGCCGACTCGGACATAAATATTAAAAATATAATAAAAAAAATAAAGCAATAAACTTGCCTGGTGTCTCAGCTGTGTGTGTCCTGTTTGTATAGCCGCGAGTAGTGCGTAGGAAGCCAGTGGTGCTCCCCTCAAATTGTATTATTTATTTGTAATCATTAACTTGAATTAACGCACTCCAATGTTCCTCCTTTAAATGTCTTATGACTACTTCATCTCTTCTCTCTTTGCTCAATGCTAACGGTAACTTGATATTAAATCCCTTACGGCGACACTTATCACTTGCGCAGCAATAGAAATAAGTAATTTTATCCGTAACATAAGGAGGCACTACGACTTCCTTCTTTCCTCGCACCTCTTTGCTCCACTTGACAATTGGTGCCACCGTTGGCGAGGGAGGAAGGAACTCTTCGTCCTTAGTCAGCAGTACACCGTAATTGTAGGGGAAATCGTCAACATTGTCCGCGGTCTCCGGGGAGTCGTAGTTCACGTTATTCACGTACACCGAGTAGCCTGCGGGGACACTGTGCTGCACAAACTCCTTCACGGCGCGATAAATACCAACACCAGCAGTTTTTTTCTGTATATCAAGCAACTCTTCCTCTGCACTTTGTTTTGCCTGATGAGTGAGTAAGTAAGTAATGATGGAATGAGCGAGGACAAGCTGGGAGAGGTTGATTACCAATCTGTACTCGTCTGATATGATCATTCGCAACTGCTCGTTGTCCACGTCGTCAAGCCCAGAGCGATCTGCAAGAAACTTTAAATCTTTTAATTCGCCAGTTTTTATGTCATTGAACATAACTTTACGGAATACAATTCCTCTGCAAAGAAGTAATTGAGTGAGTGAATGAGAATAAGTGAGTGAAATATGAATAAGTCAATGACCTTATCTTTGTATTCTTGCTGGTTGGTGTTACAAAGCTTAATCTCAACTCACCATGGTCATATATGTACCGAAAATTCCGCTCAATAGCGAATGTATTAGTAGTCCTTGGATCAACATACTTACTATCCCACATCTTTTTCCCATCACTATCAAGGAGATAGAGTTCTCTATACTTGGTAATTATCTCTGCTGCTCTCTCCTTGGCTCGCTTATCTGTGTCTAATCTGATTCTTTCCTCCTCTTCTGGTGATAATATAATTTCTGGTTCTTTTTTTTCCTCTACTTCTACTTTTTCTTCTGGAGCGACAGACTCGACTTCTTCTACCTTTTCCTCAAACAAATGATCAAATTGTCCGAAATCATCATAGTTTCCAGTGACAATCGATGTAACCTGAGCGCGAATGAGTGAGTTTAGAGAGTGAGTGAGAAGAGGTTTAGAGCGCATGTAACTAAGCAGACAAGTTGCTTCATACCGTAGAAACTGTTGATTTGATTGTTTGAATCGCAGAACCAATGCCTTGTCTGATTTTGCTGAACATTCTAATGCAGATCTTTGATCCTTTCCTCTCTCAAAGTCAACACTCTCTTCAAATTTGCTTTCTTAACAGTCTCATGCGGAGGGTGTGGAGTCGAAGAAGAGGTCTAACTCGGAATATTCTTTAATTAAACAAGAAATCTATAATATTCTGATCTGCTACTCACTCACGACCTGATTTACAACTTGGCTTACACTTTGGACATTATTATTTCTAATTATTCATAAAATTACTCTTCTTTACCGTGAAACAATGCTGTGCTGACACCTTCCGCGGCTGCTTCGCTTCTATATCCTGGGTTGATGGGCGACTTCGACGCGCCTTTGGGCTTTGGTGACAACGCAAGTAAGCTTTCTGTTGCTTCTTGTTGTTCACAAATACCTGCTAATTCTAAAAGTGAACCGACAGTTACACCAGGCACTGAAGTGGCATCTGCGGTACTACTACGTTGCATCGAGGTGTCTATATTGTACACTGAATACTTAGGAGACACAAATGCTGGCACAGCTGAGAGCACAATCGAACCCTCCTTGTATATATCCGGTACATTTTTACAGTCATTGCAACGGCATTTATCGGTACATGGAGCCGATCCAGAAAAGCATTCACAATATTTCTTTAAGCATGCACTTTTCTTACAATGACAGCCATTTAGGTGGCCTTTGCCGCTGCTGCTGGGATTCTCAGAGACTCTGGGCTTGAAGGCTTCCGCATTTCTCTCTAAGATGGTGTTCATAGCCTGCACTCGCAAATAATCGTAAGAGCTGATATTCGCGCAGTCGTTGCAGTTGCAGCCGTCACAATACTTCAAAATGCGGAAACAATCGCAGTATAATTTCAAACAGCGAGATTTCTTGCAGTTGCAGAACACTCCGGCGTCTTGATTCGGATTGCTCTTTGATATTTCCAATAATCTGGCGCCTGGAGTGCGTTCATAGCTGGGTGTTTTGATATATTCATTTGTAAATGACTGATAAGTAGGTCTTGTTTTCGCGGGATTATTTGCTTGCTTCGCAGAGCCTGGGTCATGCTTCATTCCGTGACTACTCTGGTTACTACTATCGTCATCGTCATTAGGATGAAGCATACTAAGCTTACTGCTATACATAGAGGCATTTGGTGATGATGATAAGATGGAGTTGTAGTATGCCTGCGGTCCTGGTGCTATAAGATTAGTTGGTGACATCAATAGTGACTGACCACTTGCGTACAAACTATTGGACATATTACTATTCATATTCATTATACTATTGTCGTCATATCTTTTATTTATTCCTTTATGTCTCATTCGTGGTGGAGGTGATGTATCGCCGACGAAAGTTAAACTGCTTGTACTTAATTGACTAGATATAAGTGGTGACCAAGCAGCAGATGTTGCAATACGATTTACTGATTCTGGTTGAGATTGTGATGCATTTGGTGATCGTATGATTGTGTTCATCAATGATGGTGACATCATGTCATCTGCAATGCCATATCCTATAAGTATAACAAATAAAACTAATTAATTGAATTGCAAATTATAAAGTTAGTAAAATTACGTACCTAATCCTGGTGTTCTTGGACTTGAATTTGTTGAATGAAAGTTATGCCCATCATTCCCTCTCATGGGTGTCTCAATCCTTAACTGGGCCAACGTTGATGTCCCCGTCTCTGATATCCCGCTTTGAAGTACTTCTTTGCTTCTACTTTTTTTATCTGGAGATTCATACAATGGAGTCCTTGTGCTGTGAGGTGTATCTGTATCACTGTCATCATCTGGATGACTTCGCACCCTCTTTGATGGTGATGTAGCCTCCATGAGCGCCGCGCCTTACTATGCGCTTTATGTAATCCAATCGCGGGACTTTCCCTTGCGATTATTTGACTTTTAATTTTTCATTCTTCAAATCGAAACGACTTAGGCCCTTAGGGCTTGGCTTGTACCGGTGGTGCGTGAGAAGAAGAAAGTAGACAGTAAGATGGCATTATTTACAGCTTTGCGCACTATGAACTTGTTTACAACTTGGGGGGAAGCTTCCTTTTCCTTCTATTTCTTATTTCTTCACTTGCTACTTTCACGGCTTCCATGGGCTGTGGAACGGGTAGTAACTCAACAAAATCAAACCCGTTGAAGGCCACATTCAGCCTTGTATTGCCACAGAACAGTTGGGCGGTGTGTATTCCGAGCACCGAGTGATACAGTTTCTCATATAAAATCATATTTGTTATTGTTTTACCGTCTAACTCATCTTGGGCCTGTTTGGCGTAATCCCTGGGATTGTCGGCCTCCACAACTAAAGTTTCATCGTCTGGATCTATACCCAACCGCTGCATTTTCTCCGCAGTTGCTTCTTTGGCTTTCTCTTCGGCACTGAGGCTGCTGCCTTTACTTTCCTTCTGCATCAAGCGTTTTACATAAGCTTCTTCTTCTTCTTGCACTTTCTTCTCTAACTTTGTCTTTGCTTCTTGATATATTGCCTTTAACTTACTATTCGTCTCTTTTAACCACGTTTCGTATAGAAAGTTCAAGTAGCCGTTGACGGAGCTGATTTCCTTCGGAAGATTTGTCTTCACCCACTTGTTGCACATACCTGCATACTCTAGTAACTGTGAGAAAAATGTGAATTTAAATTGTAATTTCGACTTCTCAATCCCTTGCACGAGGTGGTGCAACTGCTTGCAAGTAGCAACGATGCTCGGGTAGTAGCTCCTGAGCCGAGTCATCTTCTCGAATCGCTCTTGTAGCGAGTCTTTAACCTCTAAATCATCATCTTCTTTCTTATTTTTGTCATTCATTGCCTTGAGTTTCTTCTCATTCAACTCGTCGTGAGTCAAGGCAGCAGAGCAGCTCAACCAGGTGCGCTCTAGTAATTGCAGGACTAAATCACGGTAAAATTTCAAATTATTAAAGAATTTTAGTGTTAACATGCCGTCTAATGACATGGTGGCTGAGGTAAAGATGTCTTGCAGCGACGTTATCGAGGTAGACAAGCCACCGCTACACTCAGGCACTATGTCCGCAACAGTATAAGGGATCATGCAATTAGACAGCCACCAATCGAATGAGAATATGCGGCGATAAGACAGACAAACACGCAAGACCTTGGCACCATCTGACTCATTCACTGCCGGTAGGACAAATATTCCTCTGAATTGAAGTGATTGTTTCAACTCATCTACAAAGTTAGATACCAAGAATATGCGCAATGTCTCTCCGACTTTGGTGAGGTGCTCATCGTCAATCCCGTCGCGCACGAGGAAATCTAGTATAATCGCACTACCGGTGTCGCGTGGTATCTGCAGTCTCTTGAGATAGTCATCTACTTGTGTGACCGCAGTAAGAGTCCAGTAAACCGACATACCATCATCAGTAGTGCTTCCTTTGCCGATGTTGAGCACCGCCTCCATGCTATGCGGCTTCCCTTTCTCAGGGTAGTGAGCAAGTGCCTTGAACGTGCGATAGACTAACCGCAACCGAAAATGGAGACTTATCTGATACATTGCTTTGAAGTACTCGTCTAGCACGCGCATGTTCTTAAATATCTTGTTTTTCATTTGAATAAAGGACTGTAGGTACGAATGCGCGGCTGGGATCGGGCGGTCGGCGAATATCCACGCGAGTAATTGCGATGGTTTGATGTACTTAATATCTTGGATACTTACTTTGATTGGCGTATCAGGAATCATACCAGACCCTAAAATAGCAGATGATTGTGCGTCGGATCGGGATAAATCATATCTTAAAAACTTTCTGTCTAGTGCTTTCGTGATGCACTCGATCGCTGCTCTGTCCACCATCGCCTTGATGTACTCTGCTCTACCAAATAGTAAGTTGGAGTTACAGAGAATATATTGAACTTCTTGTAGATTCAGAGGGTCGTCTTCTTTCGGCAGCTCCTCTAGGAGCACGCCTCCGCCACCGCCTCCTTTGGCTTGAGCAGCGAATTTGGCTTGCTTAATCATTCTTCTTCTATGCTCAACCACGTCCTTGATCTGCTCTTTCAGGATGGACCACAAGCGCAACTCATACGGCAAAAATGATAATGAAAGCAATTCCAGCTCCTTTTCTAACGGGCGGTTTCTATTCACTTCTATTGCAGATCGAAACTGCACGAAGCCATCTCTGTCCATTTGACCATTTTCATTTACTTTGACACCAATATCATCTACCAACATTTTCCATGATTCATGATTTAAATATTCATCTGTATGTAAAAACGATTTTGATTGAGACACGCATTCCATTGCTCGAAAATCACCAAAAGTAAGATAGCCATCTTTGTCCTCATCGAGTTCATCAAAATATTCTGCTGCTTTCATTTTCCCTCTAAAAGACAGCTTGCCACCAATCTGCAGTCCTGATTGAGGCTTTTTTGAGGCAGAAATTGTCGAATGTGTAGTATCAGTATGAATTCCACGGTGATTCTCGATAATAAAGCCATAAGATCGGAGTTGTTCCTCAACTTCATCTAATTCTACTTGTAATTTATCTGTTTTAGCCTTTAAACTTTGTTTATACTCTTCCACACTGATTCGTTCGCCGTCCACGTTCAGAGGAACTACTACCGCACCATCCTTCTCAATCATTCATTCAGGTAGTACGAGGGAAGATATACTTCGTTCAGAAATACCTCCCCAATCAGGTGAAAACTTCTCTTTTTTTTCAATTTTTCAACTTGAATAAAATAGGTGTGGATAACATATAGAACTTGTAGTGACGCTACTATTAGTCAATAGTAAGGTGTTGTTGTATCTCTCAAATTCCAGTTGGTTGATTACTGATCTTATTCCATGATTCAGGGTCCAATCTTAGGAGTAATTTTATTATGTGTCAAAATTCAACCAGATAGGCTACCGAAGTCCTCAACCATCAATATTAAGTTATAAAAGCACTATTTCGTCTTCTATACTCTCTTCTTTCTCTTATTAATAATAATTATTCTTGGTTCCGCCTCGCCAGTCACCTTGTTGTAGAGCATCATCACCAGGTACAACAAGAAGAAGTACTTCCGTAAGCGCCCAGTATTCTACTAAGTGCTCTAATCGCCTCGCTACCGCCTCAACTTTGTTGCGCTTAAGTCGTTCAATCAACTATGTCAATCATGTCAATATTGATGATATTCATCTGCACTGCAGTACTATCACTTGCATTTAACACAAAACCAACTCGTTTTGCAGTTGCTAAAACATCATTACAAGCTGTTTCAGTCGGTGATAAGTTATATACTTTTGAGAAATCAGCTAAGATTTTTAAAGAAGCTAAAGAATTAATGCCTGGTGGAGTAAGTTCACCTGTTCGTGCATTTAAATCAGTTGGTGGTGAACCAGTTGTCTTTGATAAGGTTAAAGGTGCTTATGCATGGGATGTAGATGGCAACAAATATATTGATTACGTTTGCACTTGGGGTCCTTCGATTGTTGGACATGCTAATGATGAAGTTTTAGATTACTTAAAGGAGACTTTAGTGAAAGGTACTTCATTTGGTGCACCTGGTCCATTAGAAAATGTGCTTGCTAAGATGGTTATTGATGCAGTACCATCCGTAGAAATGGTTCGTTTTACCAATTCTGGTACTGAAGCATGTATGGGTATGTTACGTCTAGTACGTGCGTTCACTGGTCGCGATACTATTGTCAAGTTTGATGGATGTTATCACGGACATGCTGATAGTTTCTTAGTGCAAGCTGGTAGTGGCGTTGCTACATTAGGCTTACCAGATAGTCCAGGCGTCCCACAAGGAGCCACTAAAGGTACTATGGTCGCTACTTACAATGACTTGGCTAGTGTTGAAGCTATTCTTAAGAAGAATGAATGTGCTGCTGTTATTCTTGAACCTGTTGTTGGAAACTCTGGCTTCATCAAACCAACTAAAGAGTTCTTGGTTGGTTTAAGAGAGTTAACCAAGAAATACGGCGCGTTGCTTGTATTTGATGAAGTTATGACTGGCTTCCGCATTGCTTATGGTGGTGCTCAAGAATATTTCGGTGTTACTCCTGATGTTACTACTATGGGTAAAGTCATCGGTGGTGGCTTACCAGTAGGCGCATATGGTGGACGCCGTGATATCATGGAGTTGGTTGCTCCTGCAGGACCTATGTACCAAGCCGGCACCTTATCAGGTAACCCACTAGCAATGGCTGCCGGAATCAAGACCTTAGAAATTCTAAAACGTCCTGGTTCATACCAACATTTAGAGAAAATCACCTCGAAGTTAATCCAAGGAATCCTGGATGCAGCCAAAGAGCACGGCCACGATGCATGCGGCGGCAGCATCTCCGGTATGTTCGGTTTCTTCTTCACAAAGGGTCCCGTCAACTGCTTTGCTGATGCAAGTAAAAGTGATACCAAAAAGTTTGCTAAATGGCATCGTATGATGCTTGAGCGCGGCGTCTACCTCGCGCCATCTCAATACGAAGCGGGATTTACTTCGCTTTCCCACACCGAAGCTGATATTGACAAGACAATACAAATCGCCAGAGAGGTGATGAGTAAACTATAATTTTGTGTAAACTTCGGGATAATTATACTACTAAATACAAATGTTTCACCTACTCTATGATGTCTTCCCCGACGAGTAGCATCGTCAGCTGATTGCGACCGTTTTTGCTTTGTTCGCTTAGTGATTCATACGCTGCTTGAATGCCTGCAGCGTCATGGAATGAGAGAAGCGACGCGGGTGTAAGCAGCCTTTTCCCTGGTTGAATTTTCCTTATCATGTCCCAACACAGCTGGAATCGCCTCTCTTTCGTCCACCTACTGCTTAAGCTGCTGCGGATGCCACTTACTTGAGACGTGATAAGTGTGACTTCATTGCGATGGAAATTCTGCATACCTAGTTGTAGTGCTCCTTTCTGCTCCCCATACCAGGACCCAATGACGACGCTTCCCCCCTTCTTGACTGCATCCACAGCCGTTTGTAACCCGTGGAAACTGCCCGAGCACTCAATAATTTTATCATATATCCTCTCTGGCGGTCCTTGCGCGGGATTGCACGTCTGAATGCAGTCATCAAGACCGAAGAACCGGTGAACATTTTGAAGTCTTATGTCCGATATGTCTACTGCGGTGACGTCGCTGTTGAGTCCGTACTTCAACACGGACGCAGTCAACACCCCTATAAGACCCGCTCCTATCACGGCAACCTGTTCACCAAGCACTGGCTGCGCATCCATCACCAAGCTTACAGCGGTTTCAATCGAAGGCAAAAATACCGCGTCAAGAGGCGAAATGTCTTCGGGGACGAGAACGAGTGAAGCCGCGTCGGCGATGGAGTGCGTATTGTGCGGAGAGAACGTGAACACAACTTTCCCGATCAAATTTTGATTGTTTTCGTTGCCTGCCGCGATAACAGTGCCCACGTGGCTGTAGCCGTAGCGGATGGGGTACTCGTCGCCTATTTGGTCGTAGTCTCTCGCTCCGTTGAACACTTTTACTTCTGTTCCCGTGCTTATCAAGGTGCAAAGCGTCTTCACTAACACTTGCTTGGACTTGAGCTCAGGTAGGTCCTCGTCTAACACAGCGATTCGCCTTGGACCTGTGAAGAGCAACGCTTTCCTGGTACCTGGGTGTTGACTAGTAGAGGTCTTACTGATCTGCATCTTGCGCAACACATCCTCCATGGTCATGACCGCGGTACTCTCGCTGAACTTGGGATAATCGAAGAACTCGTCCTTTGCCGCGTAACCAAAGTACACCGCGCCCGACTCCTTTTCATACGACGGAGCTGTGGGCGAGCCCTGCGGTACAGCGAGGATTGCTTGTGTCAGCGCAGGGATTTCCAGTAGAATATCTTTATTACCTACTACGTAGCTGCGCTTTTTGTTACTGTGCACGTCTTTGAACCATTGAATGACACCTTCCTTCTGCTTCTTGTTGCTGGTGTTGAGTAGATCCAAGCCAGCTCCAACGGCGAGGAACCTGTTCATGCTATTCCACATATACTCATCCTTCTCGCCGTTTATAACCCACTTGCTGTCGCGGATCTCCAGCAGCTGCGCTCCATAACCAGTGAATGTTTGAATTAACTTGTCTACTGACATGTGGTGGCCGTTGCTGGCTAGGTGTCGGTGATACGCATTGAACACCAGCTGATCTAGGTAGCCGTTGCTCCTCTGATCAACATGCGAGTCCATCGCTGTTTCCCCATTGAAGGTGATCGGCAGGTACACTAGCGCTCCGCTGTCATTTGCTAATTCTGTTAATTGCGCGCATAACGCATTTGGTTCGATCAAATCTGCGACGCAACAGCCCATGAAGCAGTCGATCTTCCTGGGCGCACTCACACCTTGTCCGCGCAGGACCTCATCGACTCGAGCGGTCGTAGCCGTTGCCATGAAGTCGTGTGGTAATATACTCACCATGATTGTAAGAGAACCTTTTCTTAGTGTAAACGTGTTGTTCTCTCCTGCTGCGAAGCCCAACTGCCGCAGAAACAAGCTGGATTGGTTGAACAGCTTGTCGTTGGACTCGAAGGCGAGGTAGTGCAACGTCAACTTGCTTGCGGCGATTTCTTGATATATTTTCATGACTTGAGGGAGCATCGACAGCAACCCTGCCCCGACATCGACCACAACGCGGTGGTTCTGTTGGTTGTCCTTCTTGCAGAGAGCAGCTAACTTTTCCTTGAGTTTGTTAGAAACAGCTGCGCTCATGGCCTTCGAGTCGATGCTGTTCTTACTCGTTAAATACTTGATTTCATCAAATACAAAGTCGTTAGAGACTAATCCCATGAACTCGCTGACTGCGTCGGTGAACGAACACTTGGGAGAGATGTGAATGCCGTTCATTCCCAACGAGCGCACAGTCTCGATGTTATGGTGATTATCATCTATTAATGTGCACTTGTATTGCTCTTTGGGGTATAGATCAAATATAACATCCCAAAATTCGCTTTCTTTCTTTGTTAAACCATTTCTTCTTTCGGGAGTTATTATAGAGTCAACTGGAAGGTGAGCTAGACCCAAGCGAGATAGTACTCTCTTCACATGAAATATTGGAGAATTTGAAGCTATAACAATCTTATGATCAAGTTTTGATAATAGAGACAAAGATCTCCTATGTAACCGGTGGGCATTAGAGTTGTAACCAGTGTTGTCGCTTGTAGAAACAGATCCCATGTTATATTTCCGTAATTTATCCATATTAATACGTGGGTAAACTTCATTGTAGTAGTCCATCACAATTTCTCTGGGCTTCCCAAGAGCAACAATACCTCCAATAGTAGAGCCATATTTGTGATGCAATACATCTGAAGCAGCTGAATCGTAGCCAAATTGTGCAGCAAATATATGGCAATTATCACGTATACTTGTCTCGATCATGCAATCATCATCATACAATGTACCATCGATGTCAAGGATAAGAACCTGTTGTTGCGTTGAAGACAACGACTCGTGCAATGCTACAAGAAGCACTAACAGTGCCACCATCCTGCGAACCCACATCTGTAGCTATGGTACGTAGGTGCTTACCAGGTTTTTTGCAAACCAAAATAAATTTCCGGAAAATACAAGGAAAGGGAAGGTAACAGATAGAAGCTCCTTGCCTTGATCGCATACACATTGTTGTTCCAGGCTTTACAGTGGAGGATTACCACGGAGTTGAGTGTCTCGCACATCTCCTGCTGCTGCGCACAATAGTTAATTAAACTAACAATTATTATTTTGGCGATAATATATAAGAAGAAGAAGTTAAGTAGAAGACGATAAGATGGATCGTTCCCTACTGCATCAAGTGTGCGCGTACAAACCTCCTTCATGGATAGCAGCAAATATCCCATCAATTCCTTCACATTATGTAGCGCTTGGGCGATTTCCAACACCAATAGCAATGTTTGCATTACCAGTGTTGGAGAAGGAGTTAGAAGGTGCAGCAACAGCTTCTTGGGATAATAGCAACATCTATATTAAACGTGATGATTTGTCATCATCTGATTTATCAGGAAATAAAGTAAGAAAA
>JACCDO010617163.1_pt1 | contig 16028 bp, 14 predicted proteins | sample 7446101 | NCBI WGS metagenome assembly JACCDO01 (sample SAMN15323440, study PRJNA562643) | freshwater metagenome | isolation source: river surface water | place: USA:Blue River Watershed | collected 2017-08-16
ATGGGGGCGTGGGCAAGGCAACTGAAAGTCGCCTTTTGCCATTCAAGTGTGAAGTTACCGCGGTTGCTACGCACGCTAGAAATCACGTGAAAGCCATCTCTGAGTTACCAAATCTCATTCCAAGTGCAGATGTAATTATTTTGACGGTTCCATTAAACGACGGCACTCGTGGATTAGTGGACCAACAATTCTTAGATCGTATGAAGCCAGGGGCACTTTTGGTTAACGTCGCTCGTGGTCCAGTCGTAGTTACTGAAGCGCTTATTCAGACACTTAAGTCCGGCAAAATCCTGGCTGCACTTGATGTGACAGATCCTGAACCACTTCCAGCAGACCATCCACTTTGGCAAGCACCAAATTGTTTAATAACCCCTCACCTTGGTGGAGATACTGACATCTTTGAGCGCCGTGCAATTAAGCGCATACATTCACAGCTTGATCTGTGGCTAAATGGCAAGCCTCTTGAATGCGTGATTACTAAGTAAGTTCACCAAGGCGGTAGATTTGATTCATGCCAGAAATGAAACCGCGAAGCAAAGTTGTAACCGATGGTCTAGAGCGCGCCGCTGCTCGAGGAATGCTTCGAGCTGTAGGTATGGGCGATGAAGATTTTGCCAAGCCACAAATTGGTATCGCATCATCTTGGAATGAAATCACGCCATGTAATTTATCTTTGGATCGTCTAGCGAAAGCTTCTAAAGAAGGCGTGCTTAAAGCCGGCGGTTTTCCGATGCAGTTTGGCACCATTTCAGTTTCTGATGGCATCTCAATGGGCCACGAAGGCATGCACTTCTCACTAGTTAGCCGAGAAATTATTGCTGACTCAGTTGAAACCGTAATGAATGCCGAACGCCTTGATGGCATGGTCAATTTTGCTGGTTGTGATAAATCGTTGCCAGGTATGTTGATGGCTGCAGCCAGATTAGATGTTGCATCTGTATTTGTTTATGCAGGATCAATCCTTCCTGGAAACGTAACTCTTTCTGATGGCAGCAATCGCGATGTGACCATCATTGATGCATTCGAAGCGGTTGGCGCATGTGCTCGTGGGCTAATGAGTGAAGAAGATGTTGATCGAATTGAACGGGCTATCTGCCCTGGTGAAGGTGCTTGTGGCGGTATGTACACCGCAAACACAATGGCATCAGCTGCTGAGGCGATGGGCATGTCACTTCCTGGCTCTGCAGCGCCACCGTCAGTTGACCGTCGCCGCGACAGCTACTCGATCGCATCAGGTGAAGCAGTTGTGGAATTAATTCGTCAGGGGATTACCACTCGTGACATCATCACCAAGAAATCTTTAGAAAACGCAATCGCTGTTGTGATGGCATTTGGCGGTTCGACAAATGCTGTTTTGCACTTACTTGCTATTGCCCACGAAGCAAATGTGGACTTGTCGCTGGCTGACTTCAAACGCATTGGCGCCAAAGTGCCATTACTTGCAGACGTAAAACCATTCGGTCGATTTGTCATGAGCGATGTGGACAAAGTTGGTGGTGTACCTGTTGTACTTCGCGCGCTATATGACGCAGGTCTAATCCATGGTGACTGTATGACAGTTACCGGTAAAACAATGGCTGAAAATCTTGAAGCAATCGCATCCCCAGATCCAGATGGCACAATCTTGCACGCGGTTAAGAATCCAATCGGTGGAGTTGGTGGCTTAACTATGCTTGAAGGCTCATTTGCACCAGAAGGCGCTGTTTGTAAAAGCGCTGGTATTCCAGTTGATGTATTTGAAGGCCCAGCAAAAGTATTTGAACGTGAACGAGCTGCAATGGACGCTCTTGAAAAAGGCGACATCCAATCTGGTGACGTTGTGGTTATTCGCTACGAAGGGCCAAAAGGTGGTCCAGGTATGCGAGAAATGCTGATGATTACTGGCGCCATTAAGGGTGCAGGTCTTGGCAAAGATGTACTACTAATTACCGATGGGCGCTTCAGTGGCGGTACAACGGGTCTTTGTGTTGGTCACGTCGCACCTGAAGCCTATGAAGGTGGACCGATTGCATTTGTGCAAAATGGTGATCGCGTTCGAATTGATATTCCAAGTGGTCGCTTAGAGCTATTGGTTGATGAAGCGATACTTCAAGAACGTCGCAAAACCTGGAAAGTTGTTCCGCATAAGTTTGATCGTGGTGTGCTGCATAAGTACGCTCAACTAGTTGGCTCAGCATCTAAAGGCGCTGTTTGTGACTAATTTGGCCCCAGATTTTTCTGAGGTTCAACTTAAACGAGCTAAGTGGACTGTCTATTTCGCGTTCATCTATAACGGTTTTAGTATGGGACTTTTTGTCTCGCGCATTCCAGATATTCGCGATCACTTTGAATTAAGTAACTCCCAACTTGGTTTAGTAATGCTTGCTGGGTCACTTGGCATCTTGTTTTCGATGAAACCAGCTGGGCACCTTGCTGCCAAGTATGGAAGTTCACGAGTCCTAATCCATGCCACCTGGCTTTATGGGCTAGCTGTGATTTTGCTGGGCATGATGATCAATGTTCCCTGGCTTGTCATCACCCTTTTCTTAACCGGATTTCTCGTTGCTGTTCATGACATCGCCATGAATTCCCATGGCACTTTAATTGAAAAACTAACGGGCACATCAATCATGAATAGTTTTCATGCACGATTTAGCGTCGGTGGGCTGGTGGGTGCAGCTATTGGTGGATATTTCTCGCAGGTAAACATTTCGTACTTATCCCAGGCAATTATGTTGGCTGTGATTTCAACTGCAGTCGTGCCCTTTGTCGCAAAGAACTTATTGCCGGCAGCAACTGATATTCACGAGGAAGATTTAGTTGCCAAACATGAACGCGAGCGCCCACATATTTTTTATTGGCTTGGCCTTCTAGGTTTTGGCGCGGCGCTTTGTGAAGGTGCAGCCGCTGACTGGGGATCAATTTTGCTTCGTGACACCTGGTTTGCTTCGCCGTTCATTTCGACAATTCCGTTCATCGCATTTTCCGCAGCCATGGTTGCCGGCAGACTTGGCGGAGACAAAATAACTGAAAAATTTTCTAGAGAAACTGTTGTTAGGTTCGGTGGATTAATTGCGGGCACTGGATTGACAGTTGGGTTGTTCATTGGCAAACCAATTGGAATTACAATTGGCTGGATTTTGCTTGGCCTTGGTGTCTCGGTAATTATTCCTTCGATTTTTAGCGCGGCTGCTGAAATTGCAAGCAAGAAATTTGTTGGTCACATTGCACCATCACAGGCAGTTGCCATTGTTGGCGGAGTTTCATATGCAGGTTTCTTGGTCGGCCCGCCGCTTCTTGGCATGCTTTCCACTTATGTCTCACTTCGTTGGGCTCTTTTAATTCCGGCAGCAGCTGCAATTTATATGGGACTTTCTGCCAAGTTAGTGCGCTCAAATCCATAGACTTTAAATATGAGCGTTGAAGTAGATCAAACAAAGTGCCCGCTTTGTGGGGATGAAAATAATTGCGCAACTGAAATTGCCAAGGCAACTGGTCAGCCTGAGCAGCCGTGCTGGTGTCGCAATGAAACTTTCTCAGCTGAACTACTTGCAACAATTCCAGAACCAGCTCAAGGCAAAGCCTGCATCTGCATTAACTGCTGCCAAGATTCTTACTAAGACAAATAAAAAAGCCGGCCACTTGGCCGGCTTTTTTATTAGGTTTAACCCTGAAGCACCTTTACGCGACCAGCTTCCAGACGAGCAACTGGAACGCGGAACGGTGAACAAGATACGTAATCAAGTCCAACTTCATGGAAGAACTTAATTGATTCAGGATCGCCACCGTGTTCACCACAAACACCTAGTTTGATGCCTGGGCGAGTAGCGCGACCCTTTTCAACAGCGATCTTCACAAGGGCGCCAACACCATCGATATCAAGTGATTCAAACGGTGAAACGGTGAAAATACCTTTATCTAGGTAGTTAGCAAAGAATGCTGCCTCCACGTCATCACGGCTAAAGCCCCAAGTTGTTTGGGTTAAGTCGTTAGTACCGAATGAGAAGAATTCAGCGGCTTCAGCAATACGTTGTGCCGTAAGTGCAGCGCGCGGTAATTCGATCATGGTTCCGATTGCGAACTGGAGATCGATATTTTCACGAGTTGAAATTTCCTTGATTACCTGATCGATTTCATCGCGAATCAAGTGAAGTTCCATTACTGAGCCAACAAGTGGAATCATGATTTCAACTTTTGGATGGCCACCGCGGCGAATGCGTTCAATTGCAGCTTGCGCAATCGCGCGAACCTGAAGAACGAATAGGCCTGGAATCACAATGCCAAGACGAACACCGCGTAACCCAAGCATTGGGTTTGATTCATGTAGGCGATCAACAGCAGCAAGAAGTAGTTCTTGATGAGAGACATCATGACCACGTTCTTTACCAAGGGCCACTTCAACCATCAGTTCAGAGCGATCTGGCAAGAATTCGTGAAGTGGTGGATCGAGTAAACGAATAGTTACTGGCAATTCATTCATGGCATCAAGAATCTGTTCAAAATCACTTTGCTGCATTGGAAGAAGTGCCTCAAGAGCATGGTTTTGTTCTTCTTGATTTCCAGCCAAGATCACGCGTTCAATAAGTACGCGACGATCGCCAAGGAACATATGTTCAGTGCGGCAAAGGCCAATGCCTTCAGCGCCAAGCTTTCTGGCCCAACGAGAGTCATCAGCAGTGTCAGCATTGGTGCGAACACGCAAACGACGCACACTGTCAGCATGCTTCAAGATACGATCAACAGCGCGAACAAGTTCGGCGGTCTCATGATCTGCAGTTGCAACTGCGTGATCTAACCCATGTTCTAGGTAATTAGAAACAGGGGATGGGACTACTTGTAGTTCACCAGTGAAAACTTGGCCAGTTGAGCCATCGATAGAAATCATGTCGCCTTCGCGGATTTCAAGATCGCCAACACGAGCACACTTTTCATTGACGTTTACATCAACTTCATCAGCGCCGCAGACACAGGTTTTACCCATGCCGCGAGCAACCACCGCAGCGTGAGAAGTTTTGCCACCTCGTGAAGTCAAGATGCCGTTTGCAGCAATCATGCCTTCAAGATCATCTGGGTTTGTTTCGCGACGAACAAGCACAACGCGTTCGCCACGTTCTGCCCATTCAACTGCGGTCTTTGAATCAAATACCGCACGACCAACTGCAGCGCCAGGAGAGGCAGCCATACCAACAGCCACTGGCTTTACTTGGTTGGCTGAATCAAACTGCGGGAACATTAACTGGGCTAATTGGCTACCAGTTACGCGAGTTAGTGCCTCATCCATTGAGATTAGATGTTCATCAACTAACTGGGTTGCAATTCGAAAAGCTGCGGCTGCAGTGCGCTTACCCACGCGGGTTTGCAGCATCCATAGCTTGCCTTTTTCAACAGTGAATTCGATGTCACATAAATCGCGGTAGTGGGTTTCTAGCTTTCGCATAGTTGCCATTAGTTCGGTGTATGACTTTTCGTCAATACGCTTCATGTCTTCAAGGCTTAGGGTGTTGCGAATACCTGCAACAACATCTTCACCTTGAGCATTTGATAGGTAGTCGCCATATGCACCGGTTTTACCTGAGGCAGGGTCACGGGTGAATGCCACACCAGTACCTGAAGTGTCACCAAGGTTACCGAAAACCATTGAACAGATGTTTACTGCTGTGCCAAGATCATGTGAGATACGTTCGCGGCGACGGTAAAGCGCAGCACGCGGTGTATTCCAAGAATTAAATACGGCAAGAATTGCAAGGTCTAGTTGTTCGCGTGGATCTTGCGGGAAGTCACGTCCAGTGTGTTCCTTAACAATTGCTTTAAAAGAGTCGACAAGTTCGCGCAAGTTTTCAGGTGATAAGTCAACATCAGAGGTAACGCCAGCACGATCCTTTAGATGCTGCAGAGCTTCAGAGAAAACTTCGCCTTCAATATCAAGAACTGTTTTACCGAACATTTGAATTAGGCGGCGGTATGAATCCCATGCGAAACGTTCGTTGCTACTTACTTTGGCAAGACCATTTACTGACTTGTCGTTAAGCCCTACGTTAAGAACTGTTTCCATCATGCCTGGCATGGAGAACTTTGCACCAGAGCGCACAGAAACTAGCAATGGATCATTTGCATCACCAAGAATTTTGCCTAAATCATCTTCAAGTTTGCGAAGTGCAGTTGTTATTTGAACGTGAAGCGCGCCAGGTTCTGCGCCAGCTGCTAAGTATTCACGACATGCTTCAGTTGTGATGGTGAAGCCCGGCGGTACGGGAAGACCAAGGCGAGTCATTTCAGCAAGGTTTGCACCCTTGCCACCTAAAAGATCTTTTTGATCTTTGTCGCCTTCCGAGAAGTCGTATACGTACTGGGTGGTCATTTAACCGTGCCTGCCTTTACTGACGCCGTTGTCCGCTAGGTCAAACGTTATTGCCAAAATGTAACGTTTTCATCAGTCTTTATAACGATTTTTTCGTCATAGTGGCAATTTTGTTATCTCTTCTACCTGCCAATTTATCGACTGTATTTATGGGTGCCAGATTTGGGTGCCCATATGGGGTCAGTTAGCCGATGTGACGGAAGTGAAAATAAGGCATAAAGTATTACCACCAACACCACATTGTGGTGACGATGCAATCGGTAAGTGACCAACAAACCGGGCGCAATTGCTGTTACAAGTCAGTTTTCTGGCGCAGCGATCTAATCGTCAAGCCAACCGCGTTGTGGATATAACACTGAGGCAGCGATCCTGCTTCTAAAAAAGGAGTAATCCATGGCTGAGCAAATCTCGGGCGCCGAAAGTTTTGTCCGTTCGCTAGAACATGCGAATGTTGAAGTTGTCTTCGGTATCCCAGGTGGGGCAATTCTTCCCGCTTATGACCCATTAATGGACTCAAAGTCTGTCCGGCACATTCTGGTTCGTCACGAACAAGGTGCTGGCCATGCAGCTGAAGGCTATGCCGCGGCAACCGGTCGCGTTGGTGTTTGTATGGCAACAAGTGGACCGGGTGCCACAAACTTAGTTACCCCAATTGCCGATGCACACATGGACTCAGTTCCTATGGTTGCAATCACAGGTCAAGTCGGATCAAGTTCAATCGGAACTGATGCATTTCAAGAAGCTGACATTCGCGGTATCACAATGCCGATCACAAAACACAACTACTTAGTTACTCGCGCCGAGGATATTCCAGGAGCAATTAAAGAAGCTTTTCATATTGCAAGTACTGGTCGTCCAGGTCCAGTTCTAGTTGATATCACCAAAGATGCCCTTCAGAACAAAACTGAATTTCACTGGCCAACAACGGTAGATCTACCTGGCTACAAACCAACAACTAAGCCGCATGGTCGTCAGATCAAAGAAGCAGCACGTTTAATTGTTGAATCACATCGTCCAGTGTTTTATGTTGGCGGCGGTGTAATTCGTTCACGCGCCGCAGCAGAATTACGACAACTTGCTGAACTAACTGGTATTCCAGTTGTAACAACTTTGATGGCACGCGGCGCATTCCCAGATAGCCACCCACAACACATGGGTATGCCAGGTATGCACGGAACTGTTGGCGCTGTTGGCGCGCTTCAACAAAGTGATTTGTTAATTACTCTTGGTGCTCGTTTCGATGATCGTGTAACTGGAAAATTAGAAAGTTTCGCACCTCGCGCCAAAGTAATTCACATTGATATCGACCCAGCTGAAATTGGCAAGAATCGTGAGGTTGATATCCCGATTGTTTCTGATGTTCGCGAAGCACTAATTCAACTAGTTCCTGCAGTTACTGCTGAATTTGATGCCGGACGTCGTGCTGATTTAACCGGGTGGTGGAGGACTCTTAACCACTGGCGTGAGACTTACCCATTGGGTTATGAAGCCCCGAATGATGGAACACTTTCACCTCAATATGTAATTGAACGTCTTGGCAAAATCGCCGGCCCAGATGCAATTTATGCATCTGGTGTTGGTCAACATCAGATGTGGGCAGCGCAGTTCATTGGTTATGAAAAACCAAACACTTGGCTTAACTCAGGTGGCCTAGGAACAATGGGTTACTCAGTTCCAGCTGCGATGGGTGCCAAAGTTGGTAAACCTGACACAACGGTTTGGGCCATTGATGGCGATGGCTGTTTCCAAATGACAAATCAGGAACTGGCCACGTGCACAATCAACAACATTCCAATCAAAGTTGCATTAATTAACAACTCCTCTCTTGGCATGGTTCGTCAGTGGCAGTCACTGTTCTATAACGAGCGTTATAGCAATACTGATCTTCACTCACACTCATTCCCAGACTTTGTGAAGCTTGCAGATGCTTATGGCGCATTAGGTTTGCGCTGCGATAACGCAGCTGATGTGGATGCAACAATTGAAAAAGCAATGGGAACAAATGATGTTCCAGTTGTGGTTGACTTCCGCGTTCACCGTGATGCCATGGTTTGGCCAATGGTTGCTGCCGGAACTAGTAACGATGAAATCAAATTCGCTCGCGATCTGGCACCAAAATGGGATAGAGGGGATGACTAAAAATGGCTCGTCATACTCTTTCAGTTTTGGTACAAGACCAACCAGGTGTACTTGCTCGCATTTCAGCGCTTTTCTCACGTCGCGGTTACAACATTGAATCTTTGGCAGTGGGTGTAACTGAAACACCGGGTGTTTCACGCATGACCATTGTTGTTGAAGTTGATCAAATTGCTTTAGAGCAGATCACTAAGCAGCTAAACAAGCTAATCAACGTATTAAAGATCGTTGAACTAGATGATGAAACAGCAATCGCTCGTGAATTAATGCTGATCAAGGTCCGCGCTGATGTGAACGCACGCTCAGCTGTGCTTCAGATTGTTGAACTATTCCGCGCCAAAGTCGTTGACGTAGGCACGGATGCGGTGACTGTTGAAGCAACTGGATCACACGACAAGCTTGAGGCGCTATTAGAAGTTCTAGCGCCACATGGAATTAAGGAAATTGTTCAGTCAGGTGTTGTCGCACTTGGCCGCGGTGGTCGAGGCATCGGCGACCGAGCACTTCGCAGTGCTGACAAACAGGCTTAATTTAGGACAATTTAAAAATTTCTGACAAACTAAACGGACTGCCAAACAGTCCGTTTCCAATAAAGGAGTAACCGTGGCCGAGTTGTTTTATGAAGATGACGCCGATTTATCAATTATCCAAGGTCGCAAAGTTGCGGTTATTGGTTACGGAAGCCAAGGACATGCACACGCACTAAGCCTTCGCGACAGTGGTGTTGATGTTCGCGTAGGTCTTGCTGAAGGTTCAAAGAGCCGCGCTAAGGCAGAAGCTGAAGGTCTTCGCGTTGTTGATCCAGCAACTGCGACCAAAGAGGCAGATGTGATCATGATCCTTGTGCCAGATCATATTCAGCGCAAAGTTTACAAAGAATCAATCGAACCGAACCTAAATGCAGGAGATGCACTTTTCTTCGCACATGGTTTCAACATCCGTTTTGGTTACATCAAGCCACCAGCAAACGTTGATGTTTGTATGGCAGCACCTAAGGGCCCAGGCCACTTAGTTCGCCGCGAATACGTAGCCGGTCGTGGTGTTCCAGCAATCGTTGCAGTTGAACAAGATGCAACTGGCAATGCTTGGCCACTAGTTCTTTCATACGCTGCAGCAATCGGCGCTATGCGCGCCGGTGGCATTAAGACCACATTCACTGAAGAAACTGAAACAGATCTATTCGGTGAACAAGCAGTACTTTGTGGTGGCGCATCAGCACTAGTTCAAGCAGGCTTTGAAACTCTGGTTGAAGCTGGTTACCAACCAGAAGTTGCCTACTTCGAATGCCTACACGAACTAAAGCTAATTGTTGACTTGATGTACGAAGGTGGCATCGCAAAGCAGCGCTGGTCAGTTTCTGACACTGCTGAATACGGTGACTACGTTTCAGGGCCACGCGTGATTGATGCTCGCGTTAAGGAATCAATGAAAGCAGTGCTTAAAGACATTCAGTCTGGCGCATTTGCTAAGCGTTTCATTGATGACCAAGATGCTGGCGCACCAGAATTCAAGGCACTTCGCGCTAAAGGTGAAGCACACCCAATCGAAGCAACTGGCCGTGAACTACGTAAGTTGATGTCATGGGTCAAGACTGGCGATAGTGACTACAAAGAAGGCACCGCCGCTCGCTAACTAATTTGTTATTAAAAGGTCCACTTGAACCAAGTGGACCTTTTAATTTTTAGCACTTGTCGTTTAAAGGTAGGCTCGTTGTATGCCTTCAGCACTTGTTACCGGCACATTTAACCCGCCACACATGGGTCATGTGCAGTTAATTAAAGCTGCCATTGAAAAACGCGATCATGTTGTAGTTGTTGTGCTGGCCCAACCGCATGATCGAGTTAGTGCTGCTGACCGGGCTCGCGCACTGCAGCAAGACTGCATGGCAGAAGGCGTTTCTGAAGCAGCCATGACTGTTGTTCATGGATATGAATCAACCCCATATGACTTGGGTGACACTGCAGCTTGGGATTCAAATGCCCGCGTGATTCAGGCTCACCTTCGCCAAACGCCACCTGTTGACTTGCTTGTTACCTCAGAAAAATCAGGGGATAAGTTCGCTCAGAAACTTGGACTTCATCACTTCAGTTTTGATCCTGATCGCAAAATCGTTCCAGTATCTTCAACCCAGATTCGCAAAGACTTGATTGGAAACTGGCATTTACTTGGCCCAGGATCCAGAGAACTTCTTGCCATTCGCGCTGTATTTATTGGCGCTGAATCAACTGGCACCACCACAACAACACTTGCTGTTCAAGAAGCCCTTAAAAAGCGCGGTGGCAATTTCACTGGAACTAACTGGATCCGTGAGTATGGTCGCGATCTAACCATGCGTAAAAAAGAACAAGCTGAATCAATGGGCTTAACTGAACACGCGGTTCCATGGACGGCAACTGACTTTGTGGAAATCGCAGTTGTGCAGCAACAGCTAGAAGATGTGGCTGCTAGAACTGGTGGACCGGTAGTTTGCTGTGACACAGATGTTTTCGCAACAATCATTTGGGAACGTCGTTACCTGGGCAACAAAGCGAGCCTGCCAATGCCTGAAACTACCCAGAACCGTATTTATTTTGTAACCCAACCTGATGGCGTTCCATTTGTTCAAGACAAGATCAGAGACAGTGAAACACTTCGCTACTCAATGACACGCGAATTCGAAGATGACTTAGTTAGCACCGGACGTTCTTGGCTATCTCTTGATGGCAGTGTTGAAACAAGGGTTGAGTTAGCACTTGATGCAATCGATACTGCAATGCGACAAGCTTTTGATTTCCAAACTGCTGAGTAATTAGAAGTGGCACCAAAATTAAAGTCGATTAAATCGATTCAGGAATACCTAGCCACTCAAGATAAGCAATTAGCCAGAGCGCTTAAAGGCGCACCGCTTTATCCAAATGCAAGACATCCTGAACACAATTCTCATTTTGAGACCATTTCATTTGCGGTAATTGGTCAGCAGTTATCTGGCAAAGCTGCAGATACGATCACAAAGCGCTTATTAAAGAAAACCGGACGACCACTTAAGCCGCGCAAGGTAATCAAACTTGGTCATGACGAACTTCGCGAATGTGGACTTAGTAATGCCAAAGCCAGAACTATTTTGGAATTAAGCCAAGCAATTGTTGATGGTTTTAAACTTGAAAGCGTTGATGAATTAAGCGATGAAGAAATCTTGAAAGAACTAACACAATTCTGGGGGATTGGTCGTTGGACTGTTGAAATGTTCATGATGTTCCGATTAGGACGAATGGATATTTGGCCAACTGGGGATCTTGGTGTCCGTAAAGGGTGGGCGAAGATTCAAAAGTTGCCGGCTGTGCCAACTGAAAAAGAATTAACTTTTATGGCTGATCACTTAAAGCCATATCGAAGTGTGGTTGCTTGGCACTGCTGGCGAATGCTTGATGAAGAGCCAGAGTTCTGGTGATTCTTGAAACAAGCAGGCTCGAACTGCACCAAGTTAGTGTTGAAGATTTACTGCTTCTAGATACTGATCCCTTAAGCCCAGAATTATTTGCAGACAAACCTTTTTCTAACCCATTTCAAGTGCTGCAGGTTGGCCCAAGCCCTGTTCGCTTCAGGGCGCCCCAAGTTAAACAAAACCCAGATCTAAATATCTGGTTCATTCGTTGGATTGTCGAAAAAAGCTCAAACCAAGTTGTTGGGGCAATTAGTTTTCACTCTCCGCCAGATAGCGAAGGTCGAATCGAAGTTGGTCTAGGTATCGCAGAAAAAAAGCAAAACCTTGGTTACGCCAAGGAAGCGCTTTTAGCAATGTGGTCTTGGGCACTTGAGATGCCTGGCGTGAAGATTTTCCGCTACACCGTCTCACCCCAGAACGCAGCTTCAATCTCTGTGATTAAGTTTTTTGATTTTGATCACATTGGCGTCCAGATCGACGAAGAAGATGGCCCAGAGGACATCTATGAGATGGATTGCAAAACTTTCGCGAAAAATCTTCCGGCCTACCGCCGTAAACTTTCGCTATGACTAAACCCGTTGTTCTAATTGCCGAAGAATTATCACCTGCCACTGTTGCTGAGTTAGGCGATGGGTTTGAGATCAAATACTGTGATGGCGCTGATCGCGCAGCTCTAATTCCAGCAATAGCAACCGCAGATGCGATACTTGTTCGCTCAGCAACCAAGGTTGATGCCGAGGCAATCGCTGCTGCGACCAACCTAAAAGTTATTGCTCGTGCTGGCGTTGGTCTAGACAACGTTGATATTCCAGCGGCTACAGAAGCAGGTGTGCTGGTGGTGAACGCACCAACAAGCAACATTGTTTCGGCTGCTGAACTTGCAGTTGGACTTCTTATGGCAAGTGCTCGCAATATTGTTCCGGCAAATCTGGCACTTAAGAATGGCAAATGGGCTCGCTCAAAATTTGGTGGCGTTGAACTTCAAGATAAAACTGTTGGCATCATCGGCATGGGCAAGATTGGTTTACTTGTCGCTAAGCGCCTAGCTGGTTTTGATATGAAATTTGTTGCTTACGATCCATACGTGAAGCAGGCACCAACTGGTGGGCCTGAAATCAAAATGGTCGAACTAGATGAACTGCTTAAAGTTTCTGACTTCATCACTTTGCACTTACCAAAGACCGCTGAAACAGTTGGCCTTATTAATGCTGATGCATTAAAGAAAGTTAAGCCAACCGTGCACATTATTAATGCTGCTCGCGGTGGAGTGCTTGATGAAACAGCATTACTTGATGCACTTAACGAAGGTCGCGTCGCTGGAGCTGGTTTAGATGTTTATGCAGCTGAACCTTGCACAGATTCACCGCTTTTCGCCCTTGAACAGGTTGTGGCAACACCACACCTTGGCGCTTCAACTGAAGAAGCTCAGGAAAAAGCTGGCGTTGCAGTAGCGCAATCAGTCGTGGCATTTTTCGCCGGGAATGAAGTACCTGGTGCTTTTAACGCAGATCAGTTAAAAAAGTAATAGTTTACTGAACTACGCGACCGTAGGATTTATGCGCCATAACCCAGCTGTTATCTAAATCATCGATTCGGACTTGATTAGCAAGGGATGCACTTGCGTAAGTTGCATGGATAACTTTGCCTTCACCGATGTATAAAGCAACATGTTGCACGCCTGCACCACTTCGACCAGAGAAAACTAAGTCTCCGGGAATAAGTTCTTCTCGGGTAATTGGCTGCACAATTGGCAGCAAGTTTCCAGTTCCGTGTGGTAAGTAAATTCCAGCTTGCTCATAAGCCCAGCGAACTAGGCCAGAGCAGTCAAAAGAATTCGGCCCAATGCCACCAGCGCGGTATCGGGCGCCGGATTCCTTGGCTAGGGCAGCAGCAATTGCAACGTGGGTCTGTTCAGCAGTAACCGGAGTCGAGCCAAGAGTTTTCACTCTGGCGCGGGCAGTTTTGTTCTTGCGAACAGAGCTGGTTTTCGGAGTTGCTGTCTTAACAACCGTCGAAGACTGAGGGTCCTGCTCAGGCTTAGCCTGAGCAGGAGTGCTTAACAAAAGCAGACCTGCAGCAATTGCAGGCACAGCAAAAGCTCGGACTTTTCGGTTTTGCATACGTTTTTATCCTTTTGCAGCCGGGAAAAGTTTGGAAGCCTTTTCGACCATACGTTGGCTAACTAGTCATTCCCAAACCGCGAAACGCCGGAAACCCTACGTTTTACGTTGGTAATTATTAATGTGATCTATCCCACTTTGAACAAATTCCTAGAATTAAAGGGATTTAATGACTCAATACACTTATTCACAATCTAATTCATTGTTTTTAAATTCAACTTATTAATAAGGACACGTCATCAGCGCAAATCAAAAAGAAACTTCACATAAATTTCTGGGCGATTCTTTAATTCTTGCTTCGGCTGTTGCGTTTGGCTTGATGGTGGTCTTCAGCCGCTGGTCCTATGACGCTGGCATGAATCCGGCGAGCTTTTTATTTTTACGATTTGGAATTGCAGCCACATGTTTATGGGCAATCGTGTATGCCAAGGGACTGAAGCTGCCTAGCAAAAATTTAACTCTCAAAGCACTTGGCATGGGAACTATGTATGTAGGTAATGCTGGTGCATATTTTGTTGCCTTAACCATGGCACCACCAGCAGTTGTTGCGATGCTGTTTTATTTGTATCCAGCCTTTGTTGCTATCTTGGCATTTTTAATTCTGCATGAGCGAATAAATCTCAAGAGCGGCCTTGCAATGATCCTTGCAATTGTTGGTGCTGGATTCACAATCGGATTTACCATTCAAACTGGTTCAGCACTTGGAACATTCCTAGCAGTACTTTCCGGTGTTGTTTATTCGGCATTTCTAGTCATTGGCCGAAAGTGGTCGGACAATATTGACCCATTAGTTCGAACAGCTTTGGTAACCACTTCGGCAACTGGTGTATTTGCTATTGCAAGCTTGTTCTTTGGTTTTGATCTGCCAACAAATGCCATGGGCTGGGTTGGCGTTTTATGCATTAGTTTGATTTCAACGGTATTTGCAATTACTGCTTTACTAGCAGGTCTGCGTTATGTGAAATCAACACATGTAGCCACACTTTCGGCAACTGAGCCTGTTGTGGCGGCGATTGCTTCAGCAACAGTTTTAGGCCAATCACTTACCAGTGCTTTTATTGTTGGCGCAGCAATGATCGTGGCCTCAGCTTTGATCATTGCAAATGATTAACCAGCGACGATATCGCCTTCAGCGCTAACAACTTCAACGCCCAGACTTTCAAGGTATTTGATAGCCGCATCAAGGTCAGCTTGTTCACCTTTGATTTCAACGATCATCCAACCGAAGTGATTTTCGATTGATGCCCGGCGAATACTAGGAATCACATTGAAGTCTTTAACCACGTGATAAATAACTGGTTCGGCAACACGATTTTCTGGAAAAGTAAGTCGCAGATGTTTAGTTGCCATCATTAATTCCTAATTGCTCGGTTAACTGCAGATACTACTGCCTTTAATGAAGCAGTAACGATAGATGAATCGATACCAACACCCCAAAGTGTGCGACCACCAATTGAACATTCAAGGTATGCAGCTGCTTGGGCATCGCCACCAGTGCTCATTGCATGCTCGTGGTAATCAAGGACCCGGACATCAACTCCCACGTTTGCCATCGCGTTAGCAAAAGCAGCAATTGGACCATTGCCGACACCTTCAATATCAACTGTTCCTGAGTCAGTTGCAGTATCACCCATAGTGACTTTGACTTTGGTGTCACCTTCAACATCGCTATCAACTGCAACAGTCTTTAGCTTGAAGCGACCCCACGGCTTTTCTTTATTTGGCAGGTATTCATCTTTAAAGATTTCCCACATCTGCGCTGGCGTTACTTCGCCACCTGCTTCATCAGTGTGATGCTGGATGACCTGGCTAAATTCGATCTGCAAACGACGTGGAAGTTCCAGTTTGTTTTCGGTGCGCATTATGTATGCAACGCCACCCTTACCGGATTGTGAATTAACGCGAATCACGGCTTCGTAACTGCGACCAACATCTTTTGGATCAATCGGTAGGTAGGGAACTGCCCACTTTTGTTTATCAATTGAAATGCCAGCAGCGTCGGCATCCTTTTTCA
>JACCDO010577341.1_pt1 | contig 16024 bp, 13 predicted proteins | sample 7446101 | NCBI WGS metagenome assembly JACCDO01 (sample SAMN15323440, study PRJNA562643) | freshwater metagenome | isolation source: river surface water | place: USA:Blue River Watershed | collected 2017-08-16
ACACGCTCGTTGGACGTATGGAAAATATGCGCGCCATATACATGTAGATGAATATCATCTCGCTTTTCCGTGTAGCAATTGCCACCTATATGTTCACGCTTTTCGATGACCAAACACGAAAATCCTTGATCAGTTAATTCACGGGCACAAATACTGCCGAAAAATCCGGCGCCCACGATCAGGAAATCATACTTTTTAGTCATGTTGTCTAATTATGCAATATCAAAATTAGCTAAATTTCACAGGCTTTCTCTAAATCCGCGATGATGAATTTTGACATTTGTAAAAAGGCATAGGTTGCCTTTGGGGCAGTAGCTGGATTATTCATGTATTTGCCTAATAAACTCGGGACAATTTGCCAGGAAACACCGTATTTGTCTTTAAGCCAACCGCATTTTCCTTCTAAACCACCGGTCGTTAAAGAATTCCAATAGTGGTCAATTTCCTCTTGCGTGTCACAAATGACCATATGTGAAACCCCATCATTAAATTGGAATTCATGCATGTGAGAGCTGTCCATTGCCCCAAAAGTTTGATTGTTCAGCTCAAATTGGGCATAATTTAGGTGCGTAGCAACATCTGCTCCGCCTTCTCCATATGGGCTTAATCGAACGGTTTTTGAATCTGGGAAAATTGCGTTGTAAAATTCAATCGCCTCTTCCGCTTTTCCATTATTGTCACCCGTAAACATCATGCTTGGGTATAATTTATCTCCCGCTTCATGGTCCAACATTAATTGCCAATTCACCCCAAATCGATCCGCAACCCAACCATATTTACTACTCCATGGATAGGTATTTAATGGCATCATGATTTTGCCGTTTTCCGTTAATTTGGCCCAAATGCGATCGATTTCCTCCTCACTCTCCGCGTTGTAAAAAAAAGAGATGGATGGATTGATTTTGAACTCAGGCCCTCCATTGAGGTTCATGAATCGCCTTCCCGCCAAGGTGTAATTGACCGTAAACGGATTTTCAGAAATGAGTTGGATGTCAGTAAATACCGACTCGTAAAATGTAAATGCCTCTTTAGCTTGCTTATCAAACCATAGACATATGCCTAAACTATGTGTCATTTTGTAAATAAGTTATTCTTCCCTCGCTACCTTTGCCAATCCTCCAAGGTTTGGCAAAGGTAAGGGGGAAATTTGAAACGCTTGTCCCTATACGAAGACCTTTTTGATGCGTTTTCTGATTATTTTTTATTCACTCGAATACTTGTTAAACGAAATCCCACAGGTAAAGACAGCATTGTAAACATCATGGGTATATCTAAACTCCCAAATAAAACAGCAGAAAAACCAAGTAAATAGACCGGGTATGTAAACAATAATACGCCAAAAAGTACCGAATCATAAAATACTGTTCCAGCCGTACGGCTCCATACAAAATTACTTATCAAGCGGAAATAGGGGAGATTCAAGTAGTAAAACAGCCCTTTTCTGAGGGACACCCCCTCCTCTGGCACTTTGACCAATCGCGCCATCTGTACACGCACAGCCTCATTAAAATCCAACCGATGCCGCGCATGATCAAAAATCGGTTCCTCCGAAAATGACTCAATTGAAATTTGGACCACCTTTCCAAATGCCCGAAAATCTGAATAGCCCAAACCTACGACATGAATCTTAGGCTGTATTCCCTCAGCATGTGCTGCTTCCAATATGCGAGTTGCCCCTTTTTTAAATGGTTGGATTTCGTGGGTTAATAGACAGATCCCCTCAATAAATATCAATAAGCCATCGCCTCGTCGGAGCACTTCGACAGACTCCTGAAAAGTCCCCTCATTTAAATATAAATGCTCTCGCCCCTCCCGCGCCCGATGTATCGGAATCATCCCGATCGATCGCAATAAAAAGCCGAAAAGTGGTTTGCGAAATACATCCCCTCTTGCTAAAAAATGAAGCTTACGAGGATAATAAGCCCCTAAAATAATAGCATCCAAGAATGAATCTGGATGATTGGCTACGATCAACAAAGGTCCTCGAGCAGCCATGAATTCAGCCCCTTGAATTCGAACCCGCGGACAAAAAATCCACAAAGCCAGACGAACCAATAATTTTAGGATAGCAACCAAATTTTAACTTATTTTCCAGCAAGGTTCAAAAATTTCCGCATGCAAGCAAGTTTTCTATCCCTCGTACTCATGCCCCTCGCGATCGCCATTATAATGGTTGGCCTAGGCCTATCCCTCACATTGGCGGATTTTAAGCGTATTTTTTTATTTCCAAAAGCCATCCTAATTGGCCTATTAACACAAATGATTATCCTGCCTGCTTTTTGTTTTGGCATAGCAAAATTAAACAACCTGCCTCCAGAACTTGCCGTTGGCCTCATGCTATTAGCCGCCGCTCCCGGTGGTCCTTCCGCAAATTTATATAGCCATATGGCCAATGGCGATGTGGCATTAAACGTTTCTTTGACCGCACTTAACAGTCTTTTATCCATCATTTCCATAGGTGTGATCGTCAATTTTTCGATGGCTCATTTCATGCAAGCCGATGCTTTTGTACCCTTGCAATTCCAAAAATTACTTGAAGTTTTTATCCTCATCGTGACACCAATAGCCATTGGAATGTTACTTAAATTCTATTTTCCTATCAGGGCAATGCAAGCTGAAAAGTATGTAAAAATGGCATCTGGGGCGTTTTTGGCTCTATTAATTATCTTAGCCGGCTTAAAAGAAATAGATCATTTATGGGAAGATTTTGGCATTGTAGGCGGTGCCGCCCTCCTGTTTAACCTTGGCTGCCTTGGGATTGGCTATGGACTTCCGCGACTTTTCAAACTCCCAAAAAGACAAGCCGTCGCCATCTCCATGGAAGTGGGCATTCACAATGGATCACTCGCTATTTACATCGCACTCAGTATTTTACACAACGGAACGATGACCATACCCGCCGTTGTATATAGCCTCATCATGTTTATTACAGCGGCGATTTTTGCAATTTGGTCGCAAAAGAGGATTGCCAACTAACCTTTTTGTAAATTTGTGGCTATGAAAAATTTACTATTCTTATTCGCTTGTACCTGTTTACTGCACCCTGTTTTTGGCCAAAAAGCCCCACTGCCAGTTGAGGTCATGGCTGGCAATAACCGCGCCAACCTACTGATTATTATCAACCGCCCGATCGACTCTGCCGGGAAATTCAACTTTTTCAATGTGACAGTTGGCGCTGCCGATTATAATAACACCCCGAGTGAAACGGAGATTGTTCTAAATAATTCAATTACCTACGCATTAGGAAAAGGGTTTTCAGCAGCATCTGGTCTACAATGGCATTATAAGTTGGGGTTTGTGCCAACGGTCGGTTTTCAATTTTTAAAAGCTAGCCCTGATTATCTGATTGTCATTTTTCCGACCTATAATTTTAAGCCTACTGGCGCGTTTGAAACCGTTGCCCTTGCTGAATATAAACCAAAATTATCCGACAAACTGCGCTTATACACGCGATTGCAAGGCTTACTTGTTCGTGATATCGAACATGGCGTCCACGCGCGTAGTGGAACCAGTCTTCGTGCGGGATTGACATTTGATAAATTTACGGTTGGCCTTGGATCTAATTTTGATGCTTATGGGCCCCTTAAATTCGAAAAATCAAATCATGGTTTATTCTTTCAAATGCGCTTATGATCCAAAAACTTATTAATCAAATTGCCGAAATGGAATCCCTGATTCCAATGGCAGAAACTCAAAATTTGGACATTTCTCATGCGACTGTTGGCTGGCACCTAGCGCACAATATTTTAGTTTTTAACCAAGTCATTTCAGCAGTTGCGAAGTCTGATCCGGCCAATTATAAGCCAAGATTTTCTTGGAATAAATTCGCTATTTTCCTCACGAAACGCATTCCTCGCGGAAAAGCAAGAGCTCCTAAAGCTGTTGAACCTACGCCAGATATGGATTTGAAGGAAGCGCTTGAACGCGCAAGTCTCGCTCTATTAAATCTCATGAGCCTAGATCCCAATCAGTTTTTTCCTCACCCTTATTTTGGCGATTTAAATCGAGGGAAAACCATCAAGTTTTTGTGGATTCACACAGAACACCATTTGAAAATTGCACGAGAAATACTCAAAAAATAAAAACGCCATCCGAATTTCAGACAGCGTTTTGATACTACACTTCATCAACAAACTAAATAACGTTTTAAAGTAAAAACAAAAGTCTATTATTCCAATAGATTTTAGCTAGTTTAAAAAAGATTTTTTCGTTCGGCAATTAATTTATCTAACGCTGAGCGAATTTCAGCTGTCAATTCGCCCACCTCTCGTCGTGTCTCTAACCCGATTGGGAAACCCATGCTGGCTAACACATATTTCGCGCTAGTGGGATAAGCGGTATGCATCAGTTCCATATGTTTACACATAAATTCTTGAATGCGCTGACCTTGCTCGGGCGCACGACATAATTCAACAATAAGATCCGGGAAATAGTTGCCCTGAATACAAGAAAGCCCTATTGATCCTGCTTGTAACGAAGCAACGGCATGTTCAATATAGGCGTCATATACCCCAAACACGTGCCCTCGACCTGCGTCAATTTTAGCTTCTACAGCAGCTAGGGAAAGCGAAGTGTCCTTATGATAACAAAGCCGACCAGTCGCCAATAAATCCTCCAAAACCGGCAAACTAATCAGGCGTTTATAGGGAACAGGACATTCATAAATACCAAATGGAATCCCTGGAGTTAAGTCCAGCCAGGCATGTACACGTCCCAAAAATGTTGCATCTGATTCTGCTTCTGATACAAATTGATTATTCAGAATAATGACCGCGTCCACCCCAAGCGCATATACTTGTTTTGAAAATGTAGCCATATCTTCGATTGGACCTCCCAAAGTTCCTGTAGCAACCACCGGCACCCGACCCGCAACTTGCTTGACAACGGTGTCGATGACCAATAAACGTTCTTCAGAACTAAGTTCATACATCTCACTCGATAGGCAATTGGCAAATAATCCCACCGCACCTTGTTCGAGGTAAAATTCCGTTAATTGGCGCAGACAAGGTACATCCACAGCCATATCAGGTGTAAATGGCGTGAGCATGACCGGTATGAATCCCTTGGGTATGATCATCTTTTTTTCAGCCAAAATTGTACAAAAACTCCTAGGCCGACTATTGTCAATGTTCCCACAACTACCGTCATTTTAGAGTCAAAAGGACTCTGGTAAGCCTCCGGGAGCAAGTCTTTAAACGACATCCAGGCAATGACTAAAACACCGATTATTGCCGCTATTTTCGCCGCCGTATTGGATACCTGTTTCGCTAAAAAACCGAGTAAAAATATTCCAAGCATACCACCGGCAAAGATTCCAGATAGTTTCCACCAGACATCCAACAGACTTTTCACCCCAATCATACTTATCCCAAAAACAATCCCTAAACATCCCATGACCACGGTTGAAATTAGCAAGACACGTAATTGTTTTTTTGGGGACAAATCTGGTCTAACATAACGAAGGTATATGTCTTTCAAAAATACAGTCGCAGAGCTATTCATTCCAGAACTCATGGTGCTCATTCCGGCCGATAAAAGTGCTGCGAGTAGTATTCCGAGCAAGCCTTTTGGAATCTGGGTTTTCATGAAAAAGGGCAATACACGATCTGCATAATCGGTGGCTTTTAGCGCCTCCATGCTCAAGTTTTTTTCCAAGGCGACCTGCTGTTTCAGCTCTAAAATAAGTGCTGGATTTATATCATAATAAGCATATAATGCGGTGCCAATAAAGAAAAATAAAAATGAAACAGGAACGTAATAGATAACGCAAAGCCATATACTTTTGGCAGCATCCTGTGTATTTCTCGCCGTATGGTATCGTTGAATGTAGTTTTGATCAATACCAAAATTTGTCAAATTGATAAAAAATCCATAACTCAAAATTACCCAAAATGAACTCGTTGTCAAGTCGAGCGCGAAGCTTCCTAAACTGAATTTTTCATCGCGCTGTCCAATCTCAATTACATGAGAAAAACCGATTTGATTCGTTATAATTGCTAAAATCAACAATGCTCCTAAGGTTTTCAATATTGCCTGAATCACCTCTGTCCATATAACAGCTTCCATGCCGCCCAAGACCGTATAACAGATGATGACCAATCCAGAAACCAAAATAATGCCCTCCATCTGAATGCCTGTCAGCGCATTAATCGTTAGCGCCAATCCGTAGAAGATAGTCCCCATGCGAGCCAACTGGGTCATGATAAAACACACCATGGCATACGTCCGCGCCCATGCCCCAAAACGCTCTTCCAAATGGGAATACGCGCTTATTGCTTCACCATTCCTATAAAAAGGGACAAATAATTTAGTGGCCACAATAGCGGCCAATGGGATAGATAAACTAAAAACAAAGGGATTCCAATTGCTTCCAAAAGATTTCCCCGGATCACCCAAAAAGGTAATCGCACTCAAAAATGTGGCATAAAAGCTTAATCCTAGTGCCCAGCCCGGAATTTGACCAGAGGCCGTTGTAAACTGCTCCGAACTTTTATTTTTTCTTGAGAAATAGATTCCCACCCCAATCATACTGAGGAGGTATAAACCAATAATCGCTAAGTCTAGATTAGACATATTATAAAGTCATAATGACGTGCTTAATTTTCTTACGTTTCCACGTATAGGTGATGTGGACTTTGCCATCTGCCGACTGTATAACTGCCGGATAGGAGAATTCACCATTCGGCTCGCTTTCTAACACAGCAATATCTTTCCAGCTTTGCCCATCGGAAGAAATGGCCACATTCAATGGGCTGCGTCCTTTTTTCGTATTATTGTAAATGATGATGTGCCGACCGTCTTTTAAAGTCACCGCATCGATACCCGAGTTCGGGTTTAATAAGGTGGTTGGCGATAAGGCCGACCAGCTTTTGCCATTATCATTAGATGTGCTTTGTAGCACAAAGTCATTTTCTGACCTACAGACTAATTGTAGTTTTCCATTTGGCAATTTCAATATGCTCGGCTGGATGGCAGAAGTTGTGACCCCATCATTCAGCGCCCCAGTTCGAGACCAAGTTTTTCCTCCATCTTTCGTGAATTCCATATGCAGTCGCCAGTCGTGATCTTCCGAACTTGAGGGGCATAATAATGTGCCATCAGCTAATAATTCCGGTTTGTTTTTGATGGGCCCATAAATGTCTTTGGGTAATCGCTCTGCTGCCGACCAGCTTTTACCGCCATCGTATGAGCGTTTTAGCATTCCCCACCATTCATCAGGCGCAGGACCGTCTTTGTAAAATAAGATTAATTCTTTGCCTGGCATTTGGAACAAAACTGGGTTCCAAAGTGGGTAGCGTTTCCCGTTACCCTGAATGCCATTGGCCACCTCCACGGGTTTTGTCCAGGATCCATGACGGAAATAACTAAACCAAATCGCTACGTCCGGATGTTTTTCATGCGTCCCACCAAACCAAGCTGCCGCAATTCCTTCCGGAGTTTCCACTAAAGTAGACGCATGGCAGGAAGGGAATGGAGCATTTTCATAAATGAATGAGGCTTGTTCAATTGTTTGGGCATGTACGCGCGGCATCGCCAAGCCTAAAAGGCAAAGTAAGAATAGTTTTTTCATAGGTTTAGTAGCACCCCAGGTTATTAATTCCGTAGAGGTTTTAACAAAACTAAATGGAAAAAAACAATTTCAAATACCTTAGAAAAAATTTATCAACTAACTGATTTCGATGCCGATATCGCTGAGCAAGCCCGACAAACCTTCTCTTGAAAATTTGGCCTTTTTCAATCGATTCAAAGAGGGCGAAATGGTGTAATTGAACGCCGAACGGAAGTCGGCCTTCTCCAAAATTGTTCGATCAAACAGGGCGCCAGCTAAATCACATTCATCGAATTTGGCCTCAGAAAAATCTGCTTCGGTCATGTCCACTTCATGCATGACGCAATGACGGAAGCTCGTTTTTTTGCTTTTTGTTTGATAGAAAGACGACAAATTCAGGACACATTGCGTGAACTGATATTCTAATAAGAAGGGGTTACACGCTTCGAAATGGAGCCCCTGCATTTTGCAACCCGAAAATTCAACCTGTTGTAATGAAGTGCCGCTTAGTTTAACTAAAGACAAATTGCAATCCTCAAATCGACAGCCCACAAATTGAAAATTCTTCCAATCTGCTCCCTCTAGATTACATGATTTGAAGGTGCAATTTTCATATTCTCCAAACGCGAGTACAGTGCATTTTTCGAAAAGCTGGTCGGTGATGTACGGTTTATCCATCCAACTAAATTACAAAAATTCAGGGCAGACGTAGATTTGAATCTCAAAAAAAACACGCATTTTTACGAAAAACCAATGACTATGAAAATCAAAATCTTACTTTTAGCCCTTGTGGTCAGCGTGCCCGCATTGGCGCAAAAATTATACACGTATCCGATCGGAGTTCAGGCGTATACCTTCCGAAAACATTTCCCGAATAGTACCGAAAAAACGCTCGATATCATCAAAAACATGGGGATTACAGAGCTGGAAGGTGGAGCCACCAAAGGCTATACCCCTGAACAATTCAAGCAAATGTGTGCGGATCGCGGAATCAGCATTCCGTCAACTGGCGTGGATTTCAACGAATTAGCTAATCCCCAAGCGGCTGTGGAGCGTGCCAAAATTCTAGGTTCAAAATTTTTGATGTGTGCTTGGATTCCACACAAGGGAACCGATTTTACGCTCGAAGACGCCCAAAAAGCGGTAGCTCTTTTTAATTCAGCTGGCAAAGTATTTAAAGAAAACGGGATCACGTTTTGCTACCATGATCATGGTTATGAATTTCATGCATATGAAGATGGTACATTGATGGACTACATCATCAAAAATACGAATCCTGAATATGTGTCTTTTGAAATGGATGTGCTTTGGACAATGCATGGAGGTGGTGCGGATATGCCTGTTAAATTATTGAAGAAATATCCGAACCGTTGGAAGTTAATGCACGTGAAAGATTTGCGTAAAGGTATCACGGGTAATTTGACGGGGGGCACGCCGGCGGAAAATGACGTTCCTGTTGGTACTGGTCAAGGAGACTGGAAAGCAATCATTAAATTGGCTAAGAAAAATGGTATCGAACATTGCTTTATCGAAGACGAAAGCGACAAAGAATTGGAATATGTTCCCATGAGCATCCAGTATTTGAAAAGCTTGTAATATTTTCTCTATTTTTGTCGGGTGGTCTCATATCAAATGGGCCACCCTTTTTTTATGAAAAAAATCGTCCTTTTTTGCCTTTTGGCGTTACCTACATTTGCTCAGGAGCAACATCGTCCCCGTTTACATTTTACGCCTCCGAGTATGTGGATGAATGATCCAAATGGCTTGTTTTATGCCAAAGGAACCTATCATTTATACTATCAATATTACCCGAAAAGTACGGTTTGGGGGCCAATGCACTGGGGACATGCCACGAGCACAGATTTGTTACATTGGAAGCATCAGCCAATTGCCTTGTATCCAGATTCGTTGGGCTTGATTTTTTCGGGCTCAGCCGTGGTAGATCATCAAAATACAGCGGGGTTTGGTCGGGGTTCTGTCGTGTCGATTTTCACCTCTCATAACATGGATTGGGAAAAGGCTGGTCGCATTGATCGCGAAAATCAAAGTATTGCATTTAGTAACGATCAAGGATATACGTGGAAGAAATTTGCTGGGAATCCGATATTAAAAAATCCGGGCATTGCGGATTTTAGGGATCCGAATGTGTCTTGGTTTGCTCCAGGAAATAAGTGGGTGATGGCGTTAGCGACGCAGGACCGCGAAACATTTTATTCATCAAAGGACTTGAAGACGTGGACGCGCGAAAGTGATTTTGGTGCGAAGTTGGGGGCGCATGGGGGAGTATGGGAATGTCCGGATTTATTCCCGATGCAGGTAGATGGTAAAGAGAAATGGGTTTTGTTAGTCAGCATGAATCCAGGTGCCCCTAATGGTGGATCCGGGACGCAGTATTTTGTGGGCGATTTTGATGGGCATCAATTTATTCCTCAGGACGAGGAGACGCGTTGGATCGATTACGGTCGTGACAATTATGCTGGGGTGACGTTTCATGAAACGGGCAAACGAAGGATTTTTATGGGTTGGATGTCGAACTGGGATTATGCCACGGTGGTGCCTACGAAATCCTGGCGAAGTGCGAATACGTTACCACGGGATTTGGTTTTGAAAAATGTCCAAGGGAAATATTTCATTAGTTCGACGCCGATCGATTTACCGGTTGAATCTTCGAAAAAATTACTGGCTGGCAATTCGTTAACCACTTCATCAGCTTTATTGAGAATCTCCGCAAAGGGGCAAGCTGTTCAGGACTTTTCCATCGTCTTAGCAAATGCCAAAGGAGAGCAAGTCACCCTTGGATTCGAAAAATCAACTAATCGTTATTTTGTGGACCGTCGGCAATCAGGAGACTTTGCTTTTAGCCCCAAATTTGCAAGTCGTGATTATGCGCCACGGATAAGTACATCAGCGACAATTGATTTTCAAGTAATCACGGATGTGGCCTCTGCGGAGTTATTTGCGGATGGTGGGCTGACGTCGATGACCACTATTTATTTTCCATCGGAGGAATTTAAAGTCGTTTCAGCGCAAGGAATTTCGGTGGATGTGGAGACAATTAAGCCAATTTTGTAGTGGATTATTTTATCAGTTTTTAGTCTTTAAAAACACCTCCCTCCCCCTACCTTTGCCAAACCTTGGAGGATTGGCAAAGGTAAAGAGGGGTTACCACCCATACGACAACGTCACATTAAAATTTCGCGGAGCAATCGGATTCACAGAATTGTCATCGTGCACATTGTAATTTACCACATCACCGAGGTTCCCAATTTTAGCACGTATCGCCAAATGTTTAAACGTATATCCTGCCGTAAAATCTGCCTGAACATATCCGGGTAACGCCACCAATCGAAAGGCATCATTAGCTACCGCGACGCGAGTAGACCGCCCCGCAAAACGCTCACCAATATACACCGTCGTTAGCCCCATTTGAAATCCATTTTTACGAAACTGAACCCCCACATTTCCCGTGTGCCTTGGATTGTATTTCAATAAACTTCCTTCGATATAGGTATTGCTTTTGACGTATTTGGTTTCGTTAAAACTGTAGCCACCAGTAAATGAAAATCCGCTGATGGGCTTGGACATTAGGTCAACTTCCAGCCCTTCGCTTTGCACAGAGCCAGCTAATTCTTTGACATAGGTGTACGTCGTTGCGTTGATTAAGGAATTTTGGGCCAGATTATTATTCAAAATCCGATATGCCGTCACATTTACTGACACAAACCCGTCCCACAAATCATTTTTCACCCCCGCCTCATATTGGTCAATTAACGATGGTGGCAAAGCCTGATTATTGATGTCAACCCCCGTATTCAAAGCAAACGAATTCGAATAACTTGCGAATACCGCGTGATTCAACGTAGGCTTAAACACAATGCCCAAACGTGGCGAAAATGCCCCATCAAAATTGGAGGAGCTCGTTGTTTTACCCGTACTATACGTGTAAACGTCACTCAAGGTCTGTTGGTACGAATAGCGTAATCCCGCCAAAACCTTCCAATGCTCATTCAAGTGAATCAAATCCTGAGCATATATACCAAAACGGCGAATCGGTGCCATCGTTTTCGTGAAAGGATTCATAGATGGTTGGTCTTGTCGGGCATTAGGTTGGGGGCCAACAAACACATTCACGGTATCGTACCGGTTGAATTGATCATAGGCGTATGTATCCGTGTTGTAAAAATCGGCATCGATGCCCACTAGAATTTGATTTTTGACGCCCATCCAGGATAAATTTCCAATCAAATCGATTTGACTTAGTCCATAGTTTTCGTCCAATGCTGATTTCTGTAAATTTCGTACCCAGCGGCCATCACTTGTAATAAGCGATCCGGCATTGGGGCGCGTATTGGAAAATAAATGACTTGAATTTTGGCGCAGTCCACTCATCCATTTTAAGGTCCAATTTTCATTTAATCGATGGCTTAACGTGGCATTCACGCTTGATTGCGATGAATGGATATGAGACCAAGCAACGCCTAAAAACCGTTCGCGCGGGATGTCGACAATTTGGTAATTAATGATCCCCGCACCAAAATCCGGTGTCCGCTGGTCCGCCAAATAATCCCCCTCCACAATCAATTCTGTTTTTTCCCCCAGCTTGAACAAAATGGATGGATTCACATATATGCGCTCTGAAGAAACCCCCACACGAAAACTATTGGCTTGTTCATAACTCGCATTCAAACGAGCGGCTATGTTTTTTGAAAACCCTCCATAGACATCCACTGAAGGCTTATACATATCCCAAGAACCAGTACGGAAGCTTACTTCACCACCAAAATTGAATTTTGGTTTTTTCGTCACCAAATTTAATACCCCGCCCGCGGCCACATTCCCATACAAAATAGCTGCACTACCCTTTAAGATCTCCACTTTTTCAACACCACTCAATTCAGAAATCATGCCATTCGCATAACGCATGCCATTTTTGAACGTATTGGAGCTGGCCATTGAAAACCCGCGCGCGGCAATTTCCTCTTGATATCCACCCGTTGCACCGAAAATATAGACGCCGTTGGTATTCATTAACACGTCGCTCATGCGGGTGACTTGTTGGGCGTCCAATAACGTTTTATCTAAAGTCACCACGCTTTGCGGCAAGTCCATGGGACGAATAGGCAATTTCCCGATATTGACTGTTTTTTCGTTTTGGCTGACATAACCCACCACCACAATTTCTTTTAAGTCGGTGCTCGTCTCCATCAGCTCCAATGAAAGGTTCAACGTTTTGCCGGCTTCCAATTTGACCGCTTGACTTAGCGTTTTATACCCCACAAAAGATGCTTGAATGGTGTAGGTTCCTGGGTTAAGATTTTCAAAGCGAAATTCACCGTGCTCATCTGAAATTTTCCCTTTTTTTAAGTCCAACAAGCGAACGCTAACGCCAGGAACTTGATTGGTGATTCGACCTGAAAGTGTAGCTGTTTGTGCCAGTAAAGTGGCTGAAATGAATAAAAATAGTGTGATTAGGCGGATTGAAGCGTACATGGGTGCGTTATTCTTGTTTAGACTAATTATAAATAATAGCCAAAACTACAACGGCAACCATTAAAACGCAAGCTTATTTAGAATTATTTTAAATAAGTAGATTTTAACACCGTTTTCCAGGTGTCCATGTGCCCATCAATCGCAGTTGGATCATACGAAAGTCCCAAAATACGCGCTATAAACGGGTAAACATCCACATTTTCGAAGGCTGGAATGCGCTTGTTCGATTTGATCGCTGGCCCCCATGCTTGGAAACTGGCCTGCATCTCTCGAAGCCGCGTATCAAACCCATGTTTTCCTTGATTTGTTGGATAGCGACCTAAATTAAAAATGCGAGGGAGTTTGGGTACCAATAAGATTGCCCCAAGGCGATTGAAGCGGTCATCGCTGCTCCTATAATGCCAATGAGCTGGCGTTTCCGACATCAAATACGTGTCAAAATTCTGATTTTTTTTCAGTGCTTGATAAGTCGATTCGATGCGTGCAGGGTCTTTGGCATGTAGATGTAATAACGCATCTCCCGAGGGAACGCGAAACGCCGCCGTATCAATCTCAGCAGGTAAACCCATCGTATTTTTATTGTCGACCGCCACCATTCCATGATCCGACACAAACACATAATTGATAGGTAATTTCAAAGGGTTTAGTGCCAATTGCATATCCCGGATGGCCTGATCCACAAACTGCACCGATTTCTTAACGCGTGGATCTTCCGGCCCCATTTCATGGGCATCATGATCTACTTCAGGCAAATAAAATGTGATGAAATGCGGACGTTTCTCAGCGGGTAGGCTAAGCCAGTCTTTCACCGACTGGATACGCTGAGCAATAGGTGTCACCTCATTATAAACGTAATAATACGTCGGGCGCACGCCCTGAATATCGGCTTCCGAAGCAACCCAGAAGTTGCTAGCCGCAAGCATTCCTTGTTTTTCTGCCAAAACCCACAGCGGTGTCCCACCATACCATTTCCCCTCACTCACCATTTTCTTATTCCCCATGCTATATTCTTTCTTGGTCGCCGGGTCATAAAAGCGGTTATTCACTAACCCATGATGCGCTGGATATAAGCCAGTCACTATAGTATAGTGATTCGGAAATGTTAACGTCGGATACGATGGAATCATCGATGGCGCAGAAACACCCACTGACCGCATCGATTGCAAATAGGCCGCCTCATATTTGTCCGCAAAATCCGAACGAAACCCATCTGCGGAAATTAATATCACATAGGGTTTGGCCATTTGATCCGGAGAATTTACCCGACCAGGAACGGAATGTTGCGTGGTATCTTGGGCAAATAATGGAAGGGAGAAGAGGAGGAGGCTAGCGAGCCAACTTAATGATTTGGTCATGACCGTTTATATGAAGATGAAGTATGTAGCGTCCGGTGGGTAGATCGCCCAAATTTACTTGACTCAATTTACCCGGGGTTTGAATTTCACGCAGTAAACGGCCGGTGAAATCATATATTTTCAGGTGCTCAAAGGCGTCATCAGGGAGCTCGTTGATGCCCAGCGGAGGCAATACATTCACCTGATAATTTGTTTGAAGGCAGTTTTGAGGATCTTTAACGGTGTATTTTTGAGTCTCTATGGGATTCTTTTGGATGCTCCGCGTTTTATCTCCTGTATTCCAAACATATTCCCCTTGCCATGGGGCCGTCAAACTAACCAAACCTTGGTAATTCACGGTTACCGCCGCTGGATCAGCTAAGTTTAAATCTTTGAAAATCGTAAATTGATCCGCAATGTCCCCGTTTTCCGTCAGGAATTTGGCATCCAGCCGGCCGCCCTCAATCTCAAATATCATCGATCCCCCGATGCCCGGTTGGCTCGTCTCCATCGCCGGATGTGGGGCACTTGGTCGCATCGCCCCAGTCGCACCGCCCACGCCATTCACCACATAAACAACTCCATTGGATGCTTGACTACTTGTGTACATATAGGGACAAGAGTTCGCTGTTTCATTGTATTTCCCTGAGCTTGTTTGGGTCCAGTTGACCGCCGGATTAAAATCCGCCGCCAAACCCGTAAACCCTTTCATTGGTTTCGAGCGCTCATACACATGACTATGTCCTGAGAGCACGAGATCCACGCCATACTTTTCCAAAACGGGCGTGAGTACCAATCGGGGTTGTTTCAAGTTTTCCCACACATCTGAATCGTACGTACCCTTGGTATAAGGCGAGTGGTGGAAATAAACGATTTTCCACTTTTGTTTGGTGTTTTGTAGGTCTTGAATTAACCACGCCATCTGCTCAGATCCCGCATCTGTCAACAATTTTCCATCTCGACCTCGGGCATAGGAGTCTAAACTAATAAAGTGTACATTGGCATAATCATAGGCATAATACGCCTCGGATCCAGAAGGAACACCGCCTAATTCCCCTTTCGTAGGCATATTGAAAATTTGGAAATAACCCATGTCGGCATTATCCTGCACCTGCGCATAGCCATCATAATCATGATTGCCAATGCCCATAAAAATGGCTGTTTGGCGCATGAAAGTCCCAGGCTGATAGACATCAAAGAAGTTGCTCTGAAATCCACCATCCGAACCACCGTTGTAGGTGTTGTCACCCACGGTCAATAAAAAATTCGTGTACTTAGCTCCGTTATATTTTTGATAGGCACCAAAAACTTTATTTTGTGTAGCTCCTGGATACATATCGCCTAGGGACCAATAGCGGAATTTCTCCGTGGAACCTACCTCAGGAGCCGTTTTAAAGAAATAGGTGGAATCGCCGACGGTAGTTGTGCCCGACTTGATACGGTAATAGTATGTTTTAGAAGGGCTTAGGGAATCGAGTAAAATGGCATGTTCTGAGCCGGGAGTACCTGTTTTTTTTGTCCGAGTATAGGTTTTGGCATCCGTGCTGATGGCCACTTCTGCATTTACGGGGCCATCGGTACGAAATCGAACGGTCATCGAAGATGGACCAGCCATCTGCAAATAAGGCCCTCGAACGATTTTTTGCCCCCA
>JACCDO010164474.1_pt1 | contig 16021 bp, 8 predicted proteins | sample 7446101 | NCBI WGS metagenome assembly JACCDO01 (sample SAMN15323440, study PRJNA562643) | freshwater metagenome | isolation source: river surface water | place: USA:Blue River Watershed | collected 2017-08-16
AAAATAATTCTGGCAGAAGTGGTACAGGTAAGAAAAGTAAACTATCATTAGACCAAACAGACCAAATATATATTTTGAAGAACTTTCAAGAACAATTATTAGAAAATGTAGTACTTCGTGGAATAAAGGGCATTAATAAAGTAATCTTGCGTAAAATTAAAGATAATCTAGTAGAAAAGAATGGTGTATATAAAAGAGAAGATATATGGGTATTGGATACGGTTGGTAGTAATTTATTGGAAATTCTTGGTTTAGATTATATAGATAGTTCTAGAACATTTAGTAATGATATAGTTGAAATTTATAATGTACTTGGTATTGAAGCAGCGAGACTTGCAATTTATAATGAATTGGTAGATGTAATTGAATTTGATGGTGCGTATGTTAATTATCATAATTATAGTGTGCTAGTAGATAGAATGACGTATACTAATAAAATGATATCTATATTCAGACACGGTATTAATAATGATAATATTGGACCAATTGCAAAGGCATCTTTTGAAGAAACACCGGAAATGTTTTTGAAAGCAGCCAGACATGCTGAATTAGATACATTACGTGGAATATCTGCAAATGTTATGTGTGGACAAGAAGGTTTCTTTGGTACAAGTGCGTTCCAAGTAGTTTTGGATATTGAAGAAATGGCAAAATTAGAAGCAGCTTCAGAGTATCAAAATGTGGACGTTGTAGATGAAATTGATAAATTCTTTGGTAATATTGAAAATCCAAATGACAAATGTTCCAGTAATAAAATTGCTATTCAAAATAATGTGGTAAGTATAAAAGCAAAAGATATGGGACAAGAAGATGATGAGTATAACCCTGGATTTTAAATGAAATTTGTAGTATTAGATATAATTAATTTTAACTAAATTTTTTTGCACTACATTTTTTTATAAAAATATAATTTTTATATTATTATAAAAATTTGAAAAATAAATTCTATATTTATAATATGTCCGAGAGGAGATTAAATTATCAAGGTGAAATTCTAACTGGAAGAAATTTTAAACGTTCTATTTTAGAAGGTGCTAATTTTGAAGAAGCTGATTTAACAAATGCAAATTTTACAGATGCAATTTTGATTGGCGCTAATTTTGTATATGCACATTTAACAAATGCAAATTTTACAGATGCAAATTTAACAAATGCAAATTTACGTGATGCAGATTTAGCAGGTGCAAATTTAACAGATGCAATTTTAGAAGATGCTGATTTAACAAATGCAAATTTAACAGATGCATATTTAGAAGGTGCAGATTTAGCAGGTGCAGATTTAGATAGAGCATTTTTATTTCACGCAAATTTTGAAGAAGCAAATTTATATCACGCAAATTTAGAAGGTGCAGATTTATCAGAAGCAAATTTAGGTGGTGCTGTTTTAAGAGGTGCAGATTTTAGTTACGCTGATTTGCTAAATACATCTTTAGAAGATGCAGATTTGGAAGAAGCAAATTTTACAGACGCAACTTTAACAGGAGCATATTTGAATGATGCATCTTTACAAAGAGCAAATTTTCAAGATGCTTTTTTAATAACTACAAGTTTGCAAAATGCAGATTTACGAGAAGCAAATTTTAGAAATGCAAATTTAACTGATGCTAATTTAATAAATACGAATTTAACAGGTGCTAATTTTACAGGTGCTAATTTAACAAACATTACTATTGATGATACTACACACGGTGATGTAATTTATGATAACGTAACAATTAATATACACGAATTGCTACAACGATGGGGAGAAATACAAGCAAAGCAACCACCACAACCACCAGAACCACCACAAGTAAGGCAACAACCAGTAGGACGTGCATATGAAGTGCACGTTGCTTTTGATAATTTTACACCATTTATTAAAAAGTATTTGGATTTTATTAATCAACCTGATAAAGATTATGGAGATATTTATACTTACAATAAAGATAAATTTACTCAAAATATTAGTGAATTATTCCCAAATGATAATGAAAAACTAGACCAACTTACAAATATACTCAATTCTATAAATGGTGCTATACCCGAAAATAATAAAGACATAGTAGGTAAATCAATTGATTTTGCTTTTTCACAAAATGATGATTTCAAGAAACAATACATTATTACTTACTTAGATGAGACTTGTAATGCTTATGGGAGTGGAAATAGAAGTTGTGTAAAAGGAATGATAGAACGTTTTGTATTGTCGGTTCTTGCAGTTGCCGAAATACTTTGTAAGGAAGAAAATGATGTAATATGCGATGAAATATACAAAAATCTTTATAATATTAGTAAATTTAAGTTAAATGCCTTGTTTAAAGAATGGTATAATATTGTTGTTCAAGACAACTCTATTAAGTCCCTGAATGAAGAAGACAAAAAAAGAAATTTAATGGAATATTTAGAAAATAAAGCAAGAGAATTAAACCTTTATAATGAAGATTTACAAACTTTTATACAAAACTATTTAAATGAAATACATATGGAGGACTATGATTTTGAACAAGTAATAGGTGGAAAAAAACATAAAAAAACTATTAAAAAACATAAGAAAACTGATAAAAAATATAAGAAAACAAATAAAAAACCCAAAAGACTTTTAAAAACTAGTAAAAAAAGTAAAAAACATAAAAGAACTTTCAAAAAGAAAAATTGAAAGAGCAGCGACACTATATCAAAATGTATATGCAATTTTAAGAGGAGTAAATTTAACAGGTGCAAATTTTACAGGATTTTGGTGTGCTTTTATTTATAATTGAGTTTTAACGAGGAATATATAACAAATACAACGGTTAAAACAAACATAATAACCGTAATATAAAAAACTAATATGATGTACGTGCAAAGTAAATGTAATAATTTAGGTAAGTTTTACTTGTTAAACGGAGTAAATCCAACTAATGTATCATTTGATATATAATCTATTGATGCACCTCCGCCAGTTGTTACATAATAAAAGTTATGAGAATGATTATTAACAAAACCACCTGTATCACCACCTCCAATAATTACTTTCTTTTTACTATTAATTAAAATATTAATTAATGTTGAACTGCCATAATGATATAATGTATTTTCTACCACTCCTAATGTTCCATTCCAAAATATAATATCATTTTGTTCTATTAATTTGCCTAATTCAAACATGCTTTTAACACCAATATCATAAAAATTAAAATTATTAGGCAATTCTTCATTAGAACAATAATGAGGCATATCATCCAACGATTTAGCACATAATCCGTCTTTCATTAGATGAATATTTGCTTTATTGGATTGTAATTTTTTTAAAAATTCTGACATATTATTTTTTATAATAGAATTGATATTTCCTCCTGCAATGTAAATATCATTCATTTTTGTAGATAATTTTTCTATTAAAGGCAATTTATCATCTATTTTTCCACCTCCAATAATCGCGAGTATTCTAAAATTATCTTTATTTTTTGTTAATATTTCTAATGCATTAACTTCTTTATCAACTAAATAACCATATGCTTTTCCAGGAGTATTTATTCCACAAATACTAAAATGATCACGGTGCATACAACCAAAAGCATCATTAATATAAAAATCACCCATTTTTTCTATAATTTGATTAAACTTTGAAATATCATATTTTTTATAATTAGTTTCCTCATCATGAAATCTTATATTTTCTAATAAATATAATCTATTATTGGTGTTATTTATTTTTTCAATAGTTTTATCACTTAATCCATCACTAAGAAAATATAATTCATCAACAAAATACTTTTGTAATTTTGGTAAATATTTTTTCCAACTATATTTTTCATCCCATCCATTTGGTCTTCCAAAATGAGAAATAATTATTAATTTTTGTGCTCCATCATCCAATATTTTTTGTATGGTTGGTAAAGAAGATTTAATTCTATAATCATCCACAATTTCATTTCCTTTTGTAGGAACATTCCAATCTACACGTAAAATTACTTTTTTATCTTTTAAATTGAAATTATTGATAAAATAATGATTATCTTTATGTATCAAATTCTTTTCAATAATATTGGTTTTGTTATTAAATACAATCATTTTTTCAAGTAATTTAATTACTTGTGCTGAATATGACCATTCATTATCATACCAAATCATTAATTTAAATATATTTTCACCAACCAACATAGATGCTTTTTTATCTACAATAGAAGGACAAGTAGTAGTAATAAAATCAGAACTTACTAGATTTTTTTTATTTACTTCAATAAAATTATCATTATCTAAATCTGAAAATAATTGTTCAAGAGAAATTTGCTTAATTAATTCAACATTTAAATCTACTAAAGAAACATTACTAGTTGGAACACGAACAGAAGTTCCATATATTTTATTTGTTAAAGAAGGAATTAATTCAAAAATAGAATTGGAAGCCCCAGTAGAATGTGGAATTATATTATTTAATATAGATCTATGAGTGCGATTATTAGAATTAACTGTATCAACTGTAGTTTGAGAGGCAGTGGTGGAATGAATAGTAGTAAAATTACCATTTTTAATTCCATATTTGTTATCTAAAAATTTTAATACAGGTGTAATACAATTTGTAGTGCAAGATGCATTAGACACTATTTTCTCTCCATTATATTTATAGCAATTAACATTAGGAACAAACATAGGTGTGTTATCTTTAGGCGGAGAACACATAATAACATATTCAGCAGAATGTTGCAAACATTTTTCAGTAGTTAAATAAGCACCTGTAGCGTCAATAACATAATTAATATTGTATTTTTTCCAATCAATTTCTTTGGCATTTCTAGTATTAAAAATATGAATTATGTTATTATTAACTTTAAAAGTATTATCATCAATTATTTCAATATTTAATTTATCATATTTATGAACACTATCATAGTTAAGATATGTATCAATATATTTTATATCAAAATTAGGGGCGTTTATTGCCTTAATAGATAATTTAGGGTTATTAACTAACTGTAAAAGTAAGCATTTGCCTATTCTGCCAAAACCGTTAATGCCTATACAAGTCATTTAGTTTAAATTTAGAAAAAAGTTTTTAAGTGAAAATAATAAAAATTATATTATATTACAAAAGTTTCCAAATGCTTAAATGTTGTCAAGTATATATAAAATCATTTATGTTGTTTTTACATTACTATTTATAAATAAAACGAAGATTTGGCATCATTTTCTTTTTACTCGTTGTAATTAAGTAAAATAAACTAAAAATATTAAATATTAAATATTAAATTAATAATATAATTAATAATTTATTAATTATACTATGGAAACATTTCAATTAATAATTACAAAAATTTTAGGAATTAAAGATATTTCCGATTTAAATTTAAATTATATAGCAAGTATTAATAGTCTAAATTATTATGTTATTTTAGTAACAACTTTGATTTTAAATTATGAATACTCAATTGCAATGAAATACAACTTTTTTTATGAAACAATTCAAAATCATTTAATTTCTGAGGAAATAAAAAATGAGTTTATAAGTTTTTTTTCTTCAATTCAAAAAGTTTATTGGGGTTTTTCAAGATTGGCTTATATTTATAAATATAAAAGAGCAAAAATACTTATTGAAACTGACTTATGTTTAAATCCCATAAAAGAAAATGATAAAAATGTTTTTTCTCTTTTACAGGATAATAATAAATATCTTTTTAATATTAATGATTTAATTAAAATTATTATTAATTCAATTGCAAATACCTCATATTTTTTTACAAATCCACTTCAAATTAAAAATCCTTATAATAATGTATTATTAAAAAAATCTACTTTATATAATATATATTTTTTTATAAGAGAAAAAACTTATACTACGCCTGATTTGTTTTATTATTTTTTTAAAACTAATTTTAATGTTTGTAAATTTACAGAAACATATGAATATTTAATTAGAGAACATGCAATAAATAGTTACATAAATAATTCAACATTAAATAAATTATATGATGATGTAAATTTAATGTTAGAAAATTTTAATTATACAGTTATAAATCGTGATTTTAGGATAAATATAGACGATAGAATCCCTAAAGATAAACTTATAAAAATTATGAAACCATATTTAAATTTATATTTATTAAGTGAATATTCATTGAGTCACTCAAGAAAAATAAAATATAAAAAAATATTAAGATATAAATTAATTAAATTTCAAAAATATAATCCAAAATTTGGAAGAAAAATAATAAAATTTGAAAAAGTATTTTATGAAAATAAGATAGTTAAAAAAACTGTAATAGAATTTGACTTAAATCATATAAACTTTAATAACAAAAATAAAGATAAAAAATATTTTCTTACAAATCACAATTATAAATATTCAGATTATTTCAATGAATTTATAAATAATTCTAGTGATGAAGATGATAATGATGATAATGATGATAATGATGATAATGTTAGTGAAGAAGAAAACACTGATTCTGAAAATGAAAATTTAAATATAATAAGAAATAATTCAGATAATAACTTTATTTTTATTAATAATAATCCTTATTTATTATTTAGTTCAAATAGTAGTAATACTAACTTGTCTGAATTAGAAAATAATGAAAACAATGAAAATAGCAACATAAATGATAATATTGATATGAATAATCAAAATGAAAATATGGAAACTGAATAAACTATTAAATTTAGTTAAATTTACTAAATTTAATATTTAGTTAAAACTTAAAGTTTTTAAAATATTTATGTTCGGGAACGAGAACGAGAACTTGATCTAGAACGTCCACTTGAGCGAGAACGTCCACTTGATCTAGAACGTCCACTTGATCTAGAACGTCTCATTGTGCGTCCACTTGAACGTCCACTTGTACGACCAGAGGTGCGACCAGATGTACGACCCATTGTGCGATGATGACTACGAGCAGGCATGACTTTATATATATATTAAATATAAAAAAAAATTATTTTTATTAAAAAAATTACTAAATTTTTTAATATAAAAATTGCTAAATTATTCATTAAAAATTGCTAAATTATTTAATTAAAAATTACTTAATCATTAACTCTCTATTTTTTATTATTAAAATTTTGATTTTTTTATTTTTCTTGTAATATTCCCACCTGTTTTGCCTTTTATTATTATTTTTTTAGTTTTTTTGGTTTTTTTAGGTTTTATTACTATTTCTTCTTCGATAGGAATAGGATTAATAACTTCTTCAGATTCATCAATAATTAATTTTTTCTTAATTTTTTTTGGTTTGATAATAACTTCATCATCTTCAATTAAAAGTGGGATTTTCTTTTTATACATTTTAATAAAGTTACTTAAGTATTCGTCAATTGTTATTTTGTTTTCTATTTCTTTTTCAATATTAATTTTACATTCACTAGAAATATCATTTAAAGAAATAAAAATTTCTTTCTTGTTATTCTGAATAATTTTATATCCAGGAATATTTTCAGATGCTAAACCAGGAATTAATATAAAACAAAATTTATTTTCATAGATATCACTTGATTCGGCATAAGCAATAAATAAATTTTTCTCATAATTAGTTTGTAATAAATTTCTGGAAGAAATAAAAATGGTTGGAATTTTAAACTTATTAACTATAAACCATAAGTCTAACGGTGTTAAAAAATAATTATTATTAAATATAAGGTCCGAAAAAGATAATGCGTTATTTTTAACCTTATTTCCAAGATATTTTTTTCCTTCTAAAATTAAAATATCTACTATTTTTTCTCCAAAATCAGATAAATATTTTTTATATTCTTCAAATAAAATTTTAGTAATATTATTTACAGTAATTTTTTCTCCCTTAATTTTTTCAATAATATCTATAATTACTTCAAAAGTGCAACTAGTTGTTTTAGAATAGGATAATTCACCAAAATTAGTAGGAAAGCAATCTTGCCATTTTGAAGAAGAAATTTTTGTATTACTAGTTTTATTACATTTTTCTGTTTCAGAAGATTTAATAGTTTCTGCTAAATTATCATAAGATTGAGTTACAATTGGTTCTGCCTCATCATGGGAATTATATTTAACATATTTATTTAAAATAGCTGGAACTAGAGATTCAAAATAGTCTTGTGTTAATAAAGATTGTAACATAATAATTTCGTCATCTCTTAAATTATATCCAATATTTCCAAAAGTTAAGAATGTTTGTGGTTGCAAAATATAGGATTTAATTCTATTATATCTAATTAATTCATCTGCCATTTTTCCAAAATAAATGTTTTCATTATCTTTATTTGTAATTAAATTCTGTTTTGGTAAAATTAGACCGCATAATCCTTCATTTGCCAATTCTCCAGTCTCAGATAACATACATAAGTTAGGACTTTTTAAACAAGATTTTTTATCTTTAATAATACAGGTGCTTACTTCATCTATTAATTTGTAATAATTTGAGTCACCTATAAATTTAATTTTATTGCTAACTAGTTCTTTTAATAACTTAATAATATTCTGTAATTTTTGACTATATATAATGTAATCTTTCAACATTTCACTTTCAATTTTTTCTCTTAACTTAATATTTGAATAATCATTTAATAATATACGAATTGTATTCCTAAAAACATTATAAAATTGTGTTTCATATTTTATTTTTTTAATATATTCCACTCTTTCTACATCATATTTTTGAGATGTGGTTATTATTGAATCGCTTAAAATGTATTTATCTTTTTTCTTTACAAGATAATCGTTATTTGTTAGAGATGGTAAATTAAATTCGGGAGAAATATCTAATTCTGGAATAGGAGGATTGATTTGTATGAATTGATTTGTTTCAGTTATAATTCCAACAATAATACTATCTTCAACCACTTTTAAAATAGGTTTGCATGGAATTTCAGGAACTAAATTTTTTTTCTTGCTTTTGTTATATAATTTATTCAAAAAGGAAACTGTATCTTCATAATTATTCCATAAAGATAAATCAGTCATAAATACAAACTCGAATGAGTTGGTAAAATATTCATCATATGAAGAAGGATAACATGGAATAAAAACTGATAAATTTAAATTAGAAATAGAATTGGATATAACACCAATAATTTTATTATTAAAATTCATAACCATTTTTGTTATATTGTAATCATATTTGGTTAATTTTTGAATTAAATCGGATAATAAAGGTGCTCTAGGACTCTTATAAATATTAGGAATACTATCTAATGGTTTGCAAATAACAGAAACAAATGGTTTTATTACTTCATTAAAAATAGTTCTAATATTTTGTGGTAAATGAGGATCATATTCTTTAAAATCTTTGGCAATTAAAATTTTATTATTTTTATCCATGTAAGAGTAAATTGGTTCATAATAATTATCCTCTTTCATTAAAAAAACTGTAGGTTTTCTACTATCATATAATTCGTTTGAATAATGATTAGTAGGACATATTAGATCTACATTATTAGTAATATCATCATTAGGAATTTTAAAAATAATTAAATTAATTCCTTTGGAAAATAGTTTTTTATTAGGTTTACAAACAATATCCCATAAATAAGTATGATCAATAATAGTAGAGTCGTCTTTTAAATAATAAATAAAATTTTCAAAAGCACTGATAACATTTTTAAAGTATAACATTTCTTCCTCATTAGTAAAATTAATTTTAGAATATAATTTACTATTTTTATATTTTTCAAAATCAATCAATTTATTATTATTAATATTTTCAAAAGAAGATTTAAAATCATTAACAAGGTTGCCATTTTGATAAGTAATAAATTTATCAATTTCTAATATATCAATAATTTTCTCTTTCATTTCTTTTATAGTTAAAATTTTAGTTACTTTAGAAATTCCAGTTTCTTCATTTATGTCCTTTTTATAAAAGAACAATAAATCTGAAATACACGAAATAAAGGATTGTTTATCGTTTATTTCAACACCATGTCTTAATAAACAAGGATGATTAGGTTTAATATTGGTGTTGGTTTTACTAATAAAACAATCAGCATTAACAGTTTTCATAATTGATTCAATTTGAGGTGGTAAATAACCCCATTTTCCGGGTGATAAAGGAAATTTATCAGGTCCTTTAATATATTCATCTTCTTTAGTGCTTTTATTTGATGTCTTTTCTAATGTATTTTCTTTTATTTCTTTATCTTCTTCAATTGTATTTTCAGTTTTATTTTGAATACATTTTTTATTTGCAGTTAATCTTCCAATAGTATTATATTTATCAAAACAACAAGGTAAACAATAACCATCTGGATGTTTATCAACCTGAAATCCAGGATATTTTTTATAATTTTTTTTGCCTGGTTTAGGTTTATAAAATTCATAAACATAATATCCAGGTTTAACTTGTTTAGCATCTTCAGGTAAAACATAACCACAATTACGACTTTTTAATTCCTTTTTGCCATTAACAATTACTTCTTCTAAATCTTTTGGATCTACAATTGTATTATTTTTTAAGCACCAATAACGAGGACAAATATAATTAAATTGTTTATTAGGATCAGAACCATATCTAATTACATCCTCTTCTTGTAAGAAATTAGGATGTTCCTTATTAATTTTATCTAATTCTTTGTCAGTTAAAATAACAGGTTGTCTTCTTTCAGATGAACTACAAACACGAGAATATGAGTTATATTCTTTAGAATCTTCCTTAATTATTAATACAGGATCTAATTTTTCAATCCTGGTTTCAAAATAAGGATCTTTTTTCTTTAAACTTAAATTATCAATATTAATTATACTTTCTTCATTATTTAGGTCATTATTTTGGTCATTATTTTGGTCAGAATAATTTTCGTTTTCGTTATTTTCTGTGTTTCCTTTACTACTTTTAATAACCCCACCTTTGAAATCTTCACTAGGAATACTTTCTTCGCTCTCTATCTCATCTTCATCGAAAAATAAATCAAATGCATTTTTGCCTTTATCTTCTTGATCGGATTCTGAAGTTTCAGATATTTTTTTATATGTAATTATTTCACTATTCTCATCATCTATAGATGGAATTTCCATTTCTGATTTTATGCTTTCAACAGGAGAAATTATATCTAATATCTTTACTTCTTCTTTCTCTCCACTAGAGCAAATATTATCAATTTCTTTTGTAGGAAATTTTGTACTTTTCTTATCTTGAGTGATACGAATCATACTATCTAAATAAATTGGAATAGTTGATAAATATTCTATATCATTTATATTCTCTACATTTATAGTTAAAATTCCAGTTAATTTATCTAATAAAAGTATAGTTTTAAATCCAGGATTGTCTTTAATTTTTATATCTGTTTTTCTAAAACCCATTTCTACTTGAATTTGATTAACCATTTTCCTAACTAAATCTTCAGCATCCTTTCTATTTAAATCATCTGAAAAGTTGTCTAATAAGGCTTCTACTATTTCATCACCACGCAAACCATCATCTCTTTTTTCTAAAATAAATGCTTCTTGACTTGTGACTTTATTAAAATTAGAAACCCTTTTAAACCTTAAATGAATGTCTTTTTTAAATATTCCAGTTTCATTAGTAAATACACTAGATATACATCCTTTATATAAATCTAAATTTATAGATGTTTTAATTTTGATTTGAGTTTGATATGTAAGTTGTCTTATTTCAATATTATCACTTTTGATATTTTCAAAAAGACTAATTTTGTAACCACTTTGTTGTAAAATGCTGCTAATTTCTTGTAAAATAGGATTAATATTTTCAATAAATAATTCATTTATTTTATTTTCTTCAACTGCATTTTTTAATTCTGCTTGAATAGTTGTATAACCATTTTCATCAAATTCACAAATTAACTGATATAAATCATAATCTTTAGAATTTTCAATATAAACTGATACAGATTTAGTTTTACCAATATTTTTAATAATTTTAAAAATTAATGATTTTTTTAGATATGGAATTTTTCTCCCATCAGTAGCGATTTTATCTGTATATAAACGAAAAATATTTTCTTGTCTGGATGAAGGATTATATTTAATTAACGGATTATTTTTATCAGCGTGCAATAATTTAAAAATAACTTCAAGAGGAATATTTATATTATAAACTGGTTTAATAACAGCTTTGATGTATTTAATCCCTTTTTTAACATAATTTAATTCATTTTTCCTTAATGAATAAATATCATAAAACATATCAATAGTTTTAAAGTATTCTAATGTATTTTGATCTAGTAATTTATCATTATTTTTAATTAATTCATTTTTACTTTCATTTAATTCTTCAATATTATTAATATTTTTACTAAAAAGAAAAGGATAATATATCTTTAAAGTTAAAGATTGTAAAATATTTTTTTGCTCATCAAATTCCAAGACATCTTTGGCTAAACATAAATAAATATTATTATCTACTATTTCTCCACTATTTAATAATAAATGACTATTTAATGTAGTTAATGATTTTCGTGCATTTCTCTCCAAAAAAGAATCATAAATTTCTACATCAAAAGGATTACAAACGAATGGATATTCATTTTCAATCATAAAAAATTTTTGCCCCAAAACTTTATTAACTATAAATTGTTTATTATCTAAATTCATACTTACTATATCATCATAATCATAAACATCTTTAGAAACATTATATTCAAATTTATTGCCATTAATATCGCTAATAATGTTAGAAATAAATAGGTTTAATCTAACTTTAGTGAGTGAAATTTTTTTATTTTGAGTAAGTGTTTGATAAATTGAAACCGAATTAAAAGATTCAATTTTTTGACAATACAAATAAATTTCTTCAGTAGAAATACTTTTTTTAAATTCTGAAATAATTTTTAATTTAATCATTCCGATACTATCATCAGAATGTATTTGTTGTTCAGAGTATTTTATTTTAATATCATTATTTTTAATATTTTGAATTTCTTTTTCACTAAAAAAACTATTTAAATTAATTTCTTCATTACTTTTTTTTTTATTTTTTCCATTAAATATATAAATTGTATCAATTTTGTCATTTATTATATGATTTACTTTATATATAGGAACAGACATATATATAAAGTATCTAATTTATTTTTAAATTTTATAATTTTTATATAAATAAATTAATTATTTAAAAATCTATACTAAATCATAATATGGATTATCATTAATAGTCATTCCACAATATTCTTGTGGTTGTTTTTTATAATCAACTGGTTGATAAATATTAGCTTCTTTGGCATTTATAAGTAAAAATTTGAAATTCTCCCAAAAATCTTGTTTATGACCAATAGATTCAGTCATAATATGTGATAATTCATGTAAGGCTACAAAGGTTAAAGTGTTAATATCAATTAATTTATTTCCATTTTTAGTTGTATTTAAACAAAATGCAATTTTCTCTCCTTTATTTTCACTATAAGCAGTTAATTCACTTGTAGGAAGAGTTTCACTTATTTTTTTTGGATTAAAACCCTCCACTAACCGTTTAACGCGAACATCATCAGGATATTTATTTTTCATATAATCTACCATATTTTTACATTTTTCAGCTACAGTAGCTAATAAATTTGCCGCAAGTTCTAATTTTTCACGTTCTCTTACACAATATCTATTTCCGTCTTTGGAAGCAATAATACATTTTAAATTAAAAGCATCAGAGTCATAATATATTTTTAAGCAAATAAATAAAATAAAACCTAAAAATAAATAAAAAAACCAACTATGACTAGTCATATATATTTATGATAAAATATTAAAGCAATTTTAATAACTATTTTATATGTAAAAATGTTGTTAAATAATTATATCCTAATATTTGTATTTTTAATTTATATTTCTAATTGTAATTGTTATATATTTATTAGTAAACCGATAATAAATTTTAATAAATTAAATTGTCAAAACAAAATAGTTAAAATTGATAAATGGAAAGCATATAAAAATTTATTAAGAACTAATAGTTGTAATCCTAGTTTTATGTTAAATTTAATTGGTGGTTGGATTACTATTCCTTCTTATAAGATATTTTTAAATAAGAATTTTTGGTTATTTTCCTTAATAACACAATTAACTATGATGAATTCTATGGTGATAAATGATTTATTTGATTTAAAAATAGATTTATTAAATAATAATAAAAGACCTCTTGTTACTAAACAAATTACTATAAAAGAAGCCAAATGTATTTATATTAGTTTTTCAAGTATTATAACTTTATTAAGTATAGTTTTTTTTAAAAATAATTATTTTTATCTAAAGATACTTTTCATCAATTTTGTTTTATTTATATACACACCAATATTAAAAAAAATATTACTTTTAAAAAATATTACTTGTGCTTCAGTAGTTTCTTCTACTATTTTGATGACATCAAAAAGTATTTTAAATAATTTAAATCAACAAATAAATTTAAATAATTTAAATTTAGTTTATATAACATCACGCCTAATATTTATTTCTTCTTTATACATTGAATTATTATTAGATATAAAAGATAGTTATGGTGATAAAGAAAATAATATTATAACATTTGCAAATTATTTTGGTAATAAAATTACTTTACATTCTTTAATTGCTATTTATACAATTAATTTATTTCATGAGAGTTTTAATTTTTACACATTAAAAAAATATAAATTATTAATAGGTTATATTTTATCAAATTTATTATTTTTAAAAAATTTATTTATATTACGGTTTAATAAAATTAATAATGAAAATATTTTGACTGCAGTTAATCAAACCACATTGTCTCTCTTAATTTTTTTAATAAGTTTAATTTTAAATTGATTTTTCAAAAATACTTTTTCTTTTTCTAGATAATTCTTGACCTACTTTTCCTATTGTTCCTATTCTCTGACAATGTGGGCAAAAACAATAATCAATGTTTTTTATACTACTAAAATTTTTAAAACAATTATCATGCATTTGAATATTACATCTAGTACATAATAATAAATTTTTTTTATCAATATTTTCCCAACATATTAAACATTTGCAAATATCTTTAATATCCGATTCGCTGGACGTTTGATTTCCCATTATTTTAAATTAATTATTTTATATTTAATTATTTTAAAATACATTTAAATATTTCATTTTTTTTACATTATATTTTTAAAAATTTTTTTAAAACTAGTAAAGATAACCCTCTTATATCCGGTTTTAATTGTTTAATTATTTTATTACAGGTTCCAAATGTCATATCTTTTTTCATTTGGTCATTTGCCACACTATAAATATAACTTACTATATTTCTAGGAAAAGAACGTTGCTCTGTTAAAACTATATCATCCTTTATTTCTGTTGCACTAGAATAAACATCTACACCAGTAAATTGTAACCAATCATTAAATAATTCCCCCTTATCATTTCTTCTCTCAGTATCTTCAATTGGATTTTCAAAAAAATCAAAATAAGATGAAAGTGAATAATGAGGATTTCCATAACTTTTATTTGAAATATCTAATTTATTGGATATTAAAAATGCGTTTTTACGTATGTTTTTAGGATCATCTAATAAATATTTTTCTAATATTAAAGGTTGTAATATTAGTTGTTTTATAATTTCACTTAACTTTTGATTATCATTATTAATATTAAATAATTTAGATAAACTTTTTTTCAAACCTACATATAATTCATAATTTGTGTGTCTAGAATTAAAAAAAAGTGTATCTTTTAAATATTTGGCAGTTGATAATTTTTGTTTCACTTTTTCATCTGTCAAAAAGTTATTATAATATTGATTTAATTTGAATAAAATAAGGAAAATATAGTTTTTTATAGATTTTATTAAATTAGTATTATTTTCATTTATTTTTAAGGTATTTTCAACTGAATTATTATAGTTTAAAATTAATTCATTTATACATTTTTCAATTTTATTAATAATAGATAATTGATTTTTACTAGTATTTTTTAAACTTTCAAAATCATTAATATCTTCTCTCACTAACTCTTTAAAAATGTCCATAACATCCTCAATTTTACATGAAAAAGTCATTTGTGGAACAATGCAAATATCATCTATCGTAAATTCTCTATTTACATAATGTGTTTGTAAATAATATAAATTAGTATTTGGCAAATGATATAGAATACGATTTTCAGGATTTTTGATAATTTCTTTGTCTGTTTCACTAAAAG
>JACCDO012200787.1_pt1 | contig 16021 bp, 14 predicted proteins | sample 7446101 | NCBI WGS metagenome assembly JACCDO01 (sample SAMN15323440, study PRJNA562643) | freshwater metagenome | isolation source: river surface water | place: USA:Blue River Watershed | collected 2017-08-16
CAACAACAGTGGTGGAGGTCAATTAGTCTTACGTGCTATGATTCCACTTAAGAAGGATGATGTGTTAGTTATGCGTAATAGCGAATCATCGACTTCATTAGTTACTTCAAACTTATTTGTAGGCGGATTAGAAAGTGGAAATGATGCTACCTTTTTAATCATGAAGATTGCACCACTTAATGTTCCTGAATGCCATGAATGGGACGATGAATGTTTATCAAAGAAGAAACATTGTTTATTCAAGAAATTAATGGATAAGATGTTATTAGATGCTGAATTAATGTTACAAGGTTTTAATATTCGTGGTTCATTCTTTAATAAATCAGCTCAAACTGTTGCAACTGAAGGAAATGTTGTATTTAATGAAACTAATGATGTTAATGGTCTTACATGGAGTGCATCAAATCCAGACCAAGTAGTTGTTAGCGAAGATGGTGTTTATAAAATATTCTTTATTTGCACTACCGGAACTCAAGCACAAGTAGCAATTTGTATTAACGGTGTTCCACTTGCCTACACAATTCAAGGAACAAATAAGGGCGCTGGTCAATTAACTACCAGAACTTTAGTTGAATTAAAGAAAAACGATGTAATTACTGTTAAGAATCATACTTCAGCTAATGGTTCAATTGTATTAACCGAACATGCAGGTGGTTCCGCTCAATCATTATCTGCTCTCCTCACAGTATTTAAGATTGCTCCCATTAGAGGTAATCCAATGGATTGTGTTTATTTAAATAAATATCATGAAAGATGCTACTTAAAATTCAGAGAATTCTTATTACACAAGAAATGCTTACAAATAGCAGGTTCACCAGCTTACTTTGCTGTTACTAATGATACTCGCCAAACCTTAACAACAGGTCAATCATTATTTTGGATGAATAATGTTTTGATGCATAATGTTAATCATATCCAAGGTGTTAGAGAATTTACAATTCAAGAAGATGGTGTTTATGATTTATTTGCTGATGTATCATTTAATGAACCATCTCAACTTGCTTTATTTATTAATGGCACTCCTAATCTCGCAGCAGTAGCTGGTAGAGACTCAGGTGCTTCCAGATTATTAGTAAGACAATTTATCACACTCTATAAAGGTGATGTAATTACTATTAATTCTTACCAACCATCAGCAATTTCTCTCAATACTATGGTTAATGCTGGAGGTAATTTATTAGGACAAAATGCAGTCTTTATGGCATTCAAATTATCACCAATCTGCGAACCAGTTGTATGCCCACCTAAACCATGCAAAGAAGAAAAACCTTGCAAAGAAGAAAAACCATGCAAAGAAGAAAAACCAAAAGGTAAGAAGAATTAAATTAATTGATTAAATATTTATAGGCATCCAATGGGTTAATTCCTGATTTTATTTTATTTAACAATTCCTGACGTTTTGTTATGTCAAAATGTGTTAAAACAGGGCAAATTAAATAATCAGGACAACCATCTTTATTTAATTTTATTATATCATTCATATTATTAATATTACTATTAATATTACTATTAATAATATCAAATGCTAATTTTATTTTGAACTTATTCTGATATAAGTAATAAAAATCTTCAATTTGTTCTTTATTAAATGTTTGAACAATTTTAATAATCGTATCATAGCATACAAATAATTCAGAATGAATATTATTTATAATAATTTTATAAATTTCAATTAATTTATCTAATTGATTTTTATCTAAATTATGTGAATTATTTGATGCCAATTCTGCAAATATGAAATTTATTCCATTATTAGATAAATAATCAAATTTATGATATCGATTATCATCCATATTAGCTATATCATAAGCTGTAAATGGCGAAATATTAAGTGAAACATTATTAATGTGTTTCAAAAAACGATATAATTTTTCTTTATTATTTAGTAATACATGCTTTTTATCAATACCGATACGATATAATGATATTTTTTCTTCAATCAGACTATTTAGCGTATTAGTATTGATAAAATCTTTAAACCCATCTAAATATAAATATGATTTTAATATATCATCTAAATTCATATATTTTATAATATTTAAACATATTTCAGGAGGAAGTATTTGTTCCATAAAATATTATTAAATATATAATACACATAATTATTTTCAATTTTTATAAAAATTATAAAAATTGATATTAATATATATAGATTAATTAATATATTATTTAATGAATAAAATAAATGAAATTATTACTCTAATTAATAGTAAAATTGATAAAGATAAAATTTATAATAAGGATGAAATTAATAAATTAAGCGAAGAAGTTTATCAAGAAATATCTATTAAATATTCTGAAATTCAATACTTTATTATTACTGACATTATTGGAAGATTACTAAATATTAATTATAAATTTGATAGAAAAGATGTTGATATTAATTTGCGTCAATGGGATAAAATATTAAAAATAGATGAAATTAATATCAATAAATCACAGATTATTATTAAAATCCCAAAGAAAGCTCAAAAAATAGAAGAACAATTTATGATACTCTACGATACACCGCAACCAGAACAGCGGACAAAAGAATGGTTTGATTATCGTTATAATCGTATTACAGCTTCAGATACAGCTACAGCAATTGATAATAATCCATATGAATCAGTAGAAAGTTTCATTTGTAAGAAATGTGATCCTAATTTTCCATTTTTAGATAATGATTTTGTTTTTCATGGGAAAAAATATGAGCAAATTGCGACATCCCTTTATGAACATCTTTATAATTCCAAGGTAACAGAATTTGGCTGTGTTCCAAGTGATAAACATAAATTTCTTGGCGCATCTCCTGATGGTATTTCATCCAAATCAACTTTAGATTATAAATTTAATCCAAAATTAGGTTATATGTTAGAAATCAAATGTCCTTTTGTTAGACCAATTACTAATAAAGGTGCAATTGCAGGGGATATTTGTCCTTATTATTATTATTGTCAAGTTCAGCAACAATTAGAGTGCTGTGATTTAGAATTCTGTGATTTCATTCAATGTGCTTTAGTTGAATATCCTGATAGAGAATCATATTTACGCGATGTAAATCATAAATTTGTTATAACTGAAGATGTTGATGGTAGAATAATGACTGTTGACAATACAATGTCTAAAGGTTATGTATTACAATTCTTACCCAAGATTTATGAACCAAAATTTGATGGAGATAAACATATTTATAAAGGTTTTTGGGTTTATCCACCTAGATTAAATATGGACCAAAATCAGTATGATTCATGGGCTCTTAATAGTATTAGCACATGGCAAAAAGATTATCCAGAAATTGCAGAGTCTCATTTCTTTGATAGAATTCTTTATTGGAAAATTAATAATGCTCATACAGTTACTATTCCGAGAGATAAAGATTGGTTTGCTAAAGTTTTTCCAGTTCTTAAAGATACATGGGCTAAGGTATGTTATTATCGGGAACATTTGGAGGAACTTCCATTAGTGCAAGAATTAGCAGATAAAAGAAAAGCATTTTATAGATATAAAACAGAATTTCAAATTAATAATTATGAGCCAAACACAGCATTTCTTGACGAAAATAAACCTAAAAAATCATCATCTGTATCTACATATAAACCAAAAAGTAATTATAATAATTATTCTAGTAAACAATATACTAAGAAAACACCTGCTTTAGCTAAAACTAAAAATGAAGATTGTGAGTTTATCGATGATTAAAATAAATATGTGTTAGTCGCCATTCAAAACAACCGAAGGTTATTAATATCAATTTTGAATGTACAATTCGCTATGCGAATATAACATCTTTGGGTTCTCAGTATATTCGCAAAGCGAATGTAATTATTAATTTTGAACTGAGAATTACCCATATGTTATGTGTTATTCAATAATCGCTAACAGTTTTGAGTTTGTTGTTTTAAACGGAACGTTTTAAACAGTAGAAAACTCAAATAATAATATAATATGAATAATCCAAGAATTGAAGATTTAGAAGATATAATAAAAATATTAATTTATATGTTAAAAAATAATAATGTATCAACAGATAATATTAAATTAGAATTAAGAAAAAATCATTATTGTTATGATTGTATGAATCATTATAGAGGTTGTAAATGTGGAGAAGAATTAGATTCTGATAATAATTCAAAATCTGATGTAGTTGATGATAATTATACATCATCTAGTTATTCTGATAATGATGATGAAAGTTAGTAGAAAAATTGATTCTTTATTATTATAAATATTAATTAATAATAATAATGAGTTCTCATGCAATGTATGATGATAAATTAACAATAATTAAAGCATTTAATACATATCTAACAGATATTATAAATAAAGGATATAATAACAACTATGAATCCCTATTAGCTATAGTTAAACATATTGATAATTTTCATAATGATTTAATAGATGGAAATATTGATATGTCAGACCCATTATTTATTGATGATGATTATGAATCAAATATGTTTAATTATTTTTCACCTTCAAAATCATTAAAATTATCAAATAGAAGTTCAAGAACTAGTTCTAGACATAATTCAAGGAATAATTCAAGGAATAATTCAAGGAATAGTTCTAGAACTAACTCTGAAAATAATCTTTCAGATAATATTTTCTCAGTTACTAATTCTTCAACAAATTCATCTTCATCAAATGAGAATGAAACTGAGGATGAAGAAAAAGAGGAAGAAATTGAAGATTTAAAAACTACACAAATTAAAAAAGAATTAGATAAGATTAATAAATTCATAAATAACAGTCATGATTTATCAAAGATATATTTATATAAAAAAAATGATAAATATATAAGAGATATGAAAGACTTTGTCACATCTTCTTATTTATATTAAATTTAATATTTGCTTTAATTTTTTATAAAATCATTTTTTATTACTTAAACGGTAACCAAACTCAAATCAATTTTATTATAATCTATATAAAAAAGTTATAGTAATATATATAATGTATCATGTGTTTTATCATTTTCCATGTAATGATGGAGAATTATCTAGAGTAATCTGGGAATATTTTGAGCCTGATTCTAAATTTTATCAATGGCGACATAATAATGTTGCTCATGAAGATGATATAAATATTATTAATAATCTACCTGAAAAATCAACTGTTGTATTTTTAGATTTAACTCCAATAACTATAATAGATAAATTATCAAATAATCATAATTATATAATTATTGATCATCATAAAAACCCAATGCAATCTTTAATTGAGAAGAAACCTAATTTACCAAATTATAATATTTTATTATATGCTGAAAAAGGATTTCCTGAAAATAATAAATTATCTGGTTGTAAATTAACATGGCTATATTGTAATAATAAATTAAAAGAAAATACTAATTATCCATCAGTTGTTTATTATATAGGTAATAAAGATGTTTGGGATTTTTCAGACCCAAATACTGAAAGTTATTGTTTGGGATTAAATAATTATATTAAAAACTATGATGATAATCATAGAATTAATTATTTAAAAAGTTTATTAAATACAGATGAAAATGATTCAAAATTTATAAATATTGGTTTATCATTAATAACTTCATATAAAGAACAAGCTGAAGAAATATTTAAAAACTATGCTTATGATATATTTGATAGAATGAATATATTAGATGTTAAATGTTCTAATACTGGCTTATACAAATATTTAATCGATTATGCTATAGAGAATTTTGATGAACAAGATATTTTAAGAATATTACATTCTGAAACTGATACTCAACGAACATATTCTTTAAGATCATTAAAAGAACATATTAAAGTGGATGAAATGGCGCGCTTTTATAGAGGTAATGGACATGAAAAAGCAGCAGGTTATACAATTTGGTTATGTGCAATTCAAAATTATAAATTTTGAATTTCACACCCAAAACTGTTAGCGTATATCGAATTTCTTTAGAAATTCGATATCACATAACACTATTAATTATTAATAATAGTTTATATACCCAATATATAATTTTCTGTGTATTTAATAATGACAAATAATATTGATAATATTTCAAATAATATTAATAAAATGTTTCAAAGATTATTTCTTAAAGATAATAATAATAATGAGCATCCATTTTTTAAAGATTTAAAAAAGGTATATAATTTAACACCTGATTATAGAAAAAATGTTATTAATAATATTAAAAGAAGAGTCAATTATAAAATAATAAATGATTTACCAGAAGAAGTAATAGTTAAACCAAAATATGATATATTAAATATAAGTCAGTTAAAAAAATTAGATACGAATATGTATAATGTATTGAATTATAATAAAATATTAGAATTAGTTTCATATTTATCAAGATATTTAATAAAAAGTAATGTTATTGATGAAAATAAATTATATAATAGACTCGCATCAAAAAATAATGAAACAATAAATATTATGATAATTGGTTCAGGTCCAGTTGGATTATTTTTGGCATGTTATTTATATTTATATTATAATGATACAACAATGAATTCATCTCCAAGAGTAAATATCGTTATGTATGATAGTAGAATTGAAAAATCTGGCTTCAGAAAACCATATAATAGACAACGTATGTTCTCAACTGCATCTAAATATTTATCTTTAATAATACCAAAAGTTTATTGTTGGGATGATTCAAAAGATTATTTTATGGTTAATATATTTTTGTTAGAATATGTATTATTTACAATTGCTAATCAACATTATAATATCCCAATGATTTATGAAGATTATGACTGGGAAGATTATAAAAAAATAATCGATAAAGGTTCCTTTGATGTAGTATTTGATTGCACAGGCGGAAGATTAAAACACGGTGTAATAAAAAATATAGATCCATCATGGTTAAATAAAATAATTCTAAAGGATAAAGAAATAGGTAGAACAATAACAATAAATGAAAATGATAATTTAGTTATATTAGAAAATGATAAAGAACATATAATTAATTATTTCTTTGGTTCAATGGATTTTCATTATAATGATAAGCATTTAACATTTCATTCAAAATATGATATAGACATAATGAATTCAAATGATTTAATATATATGAATAAAATAAAAGATAAATATTATAAATATGAAGATGCATTAGAATTGGTTCAGGGTATTAAAGATGCAAATTTTAGAGATTTTCTTTATACAATTTTAACAAAAGATGATAAAAATTATAAATCTTTATTAATTAAATTTGATATATGGGGTGTATATATGAGACATCAAATAAAAATTTCAGATACATTTAATGTCGGTGAGAAAAAAGTATTATTAATAGGTGCTGGAGATACAATTTTTCATAGCCATTTTGTTACAGGTGCTGGATTAAATCGTATATTTGATTTTACTGTTAAATGCGCTAATCAATTAGATAGATTAATAAAATAATTTTTATGGTTTATAAATAATTGGTTTATAAACATAATTATTCGCAATAGGAAAATAATAAATTTTATCATCATTCTTAAAAAGGAAATGATTGATAATTATTGTTGAATTTATAAAAGTGCTATGTTTCATTAATACAATATTTTTTGTTGGATTTTGTTCTAAAAATTTTAAACCATATGACATTTCATAATTATTACACCAATATATTTGTTCCAAATATGCAATGTTATTATTATTGATAATATCATTATATAAAATTTTAATATAATCACCCAATGTAGTGTATGACCTAACCCTAAATCCTTCATCCTCTTGATTAGTAATCAACCAATATTTATTATATAAATTTACGATATAATATCCAGTTAAATATAATTTAACTGGAGTCCATTCAATGTGGTGTGTTGTTTTAATTAAAATATGAGAATATGAATGAAAACACAGTGCTTTAATCGCATTCAATTGGTCTTCTTTAGGTAAATCAGAAATATTATCTGGGATACAATTTCTAACAAATATTTTATTGGAAATTGTATAATCAACTGCGTCTTTTAACATGTTAAATGTTATTTCAGATAGCTTATCTAATTCAAGCATAATTAATATAATTATGTATAATATAATTATTATTTCAATTTTTATATGATTAAATATACTAATTGCTATCATAACCTTTGTTTTTTAAGCGTCTCAATAAATAAGACCGAAGGTCAGCAAAGCTATATTAATAAGCTAAACCAGCGATACCTCTATATATCCTTAAATTATTATATCCTAATGCAAATATTCTAATATTACCAGAACCAAAGTATGATAAATAGTTATCGTAGCTATTATTATATTTACCAAGGGATACTATTAAATCTTTTGAATTAACATTACCTAAATTAATTGTTCCAGATGGTTGTATATCTTCTGGATTAAGACTAAATGTATAAATATTAACTCCATCAGCAGGACTATTTTTAAAATAATAATATGGTTGTAAATAATTGTAAAAGAAACCATCACGCTCTTGAAATCTATTTTTACCGTTTAATTGGAATGAAGAATTAATTACTGGATTATCAGTTCTATTAATAAAATTAGCATAATTAAATATATCAATAATATTATTTGTATGATAATCATCCATAAATTTATTTTGTTGAACTCTAGGATCTGGAACTGGAATTGGGATTGGTGGAGCAGGCGCTGCCTTAATTTCATCAATTGTATTTGACATATCTTCAAATGTAATTGTATTACTAATTAATACTACATTATCAGTTGTTGCATTAGCGATTGAATTTCCTCCTACTGTGGATGCAAATAATATAACTGCACTAACTTTATCTGCAAGTGTTGATAATAATGTATTACCTTTTGTAACTTTAGCAGGTTGAGTTCCAATATTAATATATTGAGTGCCAAAATTAATAGTTGGTGGATTAGTAGTAGCATCTAAACCACTTCTTGTTACTAACCATACTAATTTTGCAAATTCATTTCTAGCAGCTTCCCAATCATCATCTGTTGCCCATGACATAAATTTACTTCTAGATGAATATTTCGCTAATTGAGCATACCATATCATATATTTTGTTGGTTTATTAAATACTAAACTTATATTTGTATTAATTGCAGATAATGTATCAGACATTCTATCAACAACTTCTACTAAATAATCATGATTATTACTCATAAATAAATTACGCTCATCTGTTTCTAAATATACATAATCTACCAATAAATATCCTGAACCAATTACTGGTAAATTAGTTGGTGCAGTTGTTCCAAAATAATTAATACAATCTGCTGAATCTCTAAATTTAACAGATACTTGAAAATTTTGGTTTAATAATGAACAAATTGGAAATGCAGAACTGGTTATTTTACCTGTCCAAAATTCAAGAGGTATAAATAAATCATAACTATCATGACTTAATGCCAAATTTTTCATTGATGCAATATTTCCAATCATATTATTATAATTATCTTTTTGACTTTTATCCCTAGTAATTGATTGATAAATATCAATCCAATCATTATATCTAATATCTATTTCACTTTGACCAATAATAATTCTAACATAATCAATCATTGCATGACCTATTTTATCAACATACCCCCATTTTTTATCAGAAGTTAGTGATTGCAATGATACAACTAAAACTATTCTTGAAATTAAATCACCACTTTTTTCAAGGGTAGCAGTAGATTCATTTCCAAAACTAACAGAACCTCCGTCAAATTGCACTTGAACAGTTTCAATTGAAAAATAAGTATATCTCATATAATTTTTTTTAAATAATGTAATTTCTGGATTACCAGTTAAATATACATCTTGTGAACTTAAAGCTGCTAATTGTAATAATGCTCCACTCATTAGTATATAATATAAATATTTTTAATAAATATTGTTTAAATTAATTAAAATTTAATAATTATTTTCTAAACTGATTTCACCAAATTTTATTTTAAGTATATTATAACTAAATGCAAATATATGGATAAATCCATTTGCTTTAGATGTAATATTCATAACTGCAGTTGATAAATGTTTAAAATGTATAAATCCTGATGGATTATAATTCTCCGGGTCTACAGCAAAAGAATAACAATTAATACCCAAGTCTGGATATCCTTCATGATGTTGATAGGCCTGCACGTAATTAAAATAATTATAATCTCTTGCACCTGATGAAAATACATTTTTAGTATTAAATTGTAATTGCATATCTATCATCATACTATTATTATTATTGTCTGTAAAATCTGTAAATTTATCACCAGTTCCATCTATTTTATATAAAACCCAAAATAATTCTTTACAAGGAAGAGTAAATGGTAATCTAATAGATTTTGTCCCAGCAGTTATTATATTTCTTTCAAGATGTTGAGTTACTTCAATAAGATATTCTAAAGGTTTTTGAACATATAATCTATTTTCTTCTGTTTCAAGAAAAATATAGTCAGCCCATACTGATGCATCTGTAAAATCATCAGTTGGTAAAGTTCCGGATTGAATACAGTTTGCTTTTGTTTCAAAAAAGAATTTTAATGTTATATCTTGATTGTTTCTAATAGCATTTAATGGTATTGCATAACCAGGGTTTCTGCAAAAATAAAAAAATAATGGAATAATTAATTTATGGGAAGTTGAACAAGATAAACCATTATTAGTTCCATTATTACTTGTTGTTCCTACCATTTTTGATATTACATTTTTTTTATCTATATTATGAGTTAATTCAGTCCATATATGCATCCAAATTCCATACATCCGATCAATTAATTTTTTACCAATATAAAATTCTACTTTTTGAATTATATTATATCCAATTCTATTAGTCCATTTATTAGTTAATAATGGATCTGATGGTAAAGTTAATTCTAAATACAATTTATGTAAAAGATCACCACTTCTTCTTATTGTAATATAATTAGTTTTACCAAATCCAGGTATATCAGTAAATAATAGATTAATTGATTCCATCGAAAAATTAACATATCTCATATAAGTATTACTAAAAAAAGATATTTCTGGGTCTGCAGTTAATATTAAATCTTCTGAACCATATGCAGCCAATTGAATTAATCCTCCTCTACCAGATGTTCCTGATGTTTCATTTGACATATTAATAAACATTATATTTTAATCTTTATAACATCGTAATTATATATTTTATATTTATCTTCTATTTTCTATTTTCTTTTCTGGAATTGAATTGTTAATAAATTTTTCTTGCTGTGTCATTATAAAATAAATGATACACATTAAAACTATTGTTGAACTAAATAATATAAATATATTTATTTTCATTATAATATTTTATAAAATATTTATTTTTTAATAATTTTAGTAGAAACAAATATTAATAATAGAATACAACAAATTAATATTAATAGTGAAATTATTAAGGATATAAAATATATAAATAAGGAAATTAATAACGTTGGTTCTTTCTCTTCATCGGCAATTGCAATATGAATAGGTATAGCATAAGCAATGGTTGATAAAAGTAATGAAATTGTTAAAATTAAATGCATTAAATAAATTATATAATATTTATTTAATGAAATAATCAATTTTTATTTTAGCTTTTCAAAATAACCTTTGATAATCAATTATTATGTAGTTATAATATTGAGAGAATCAATCATTGCATTTGCTTCATTTAATTTTTCTAATATTGATACTTTATTTGATTTACTACCAATCCATGGTTTTTCTAATTTTGGATGTTTTTCAATCTTAAAAAATTCTCTATATAATTCTTTTTCTTTATTATAACATTCTTTGTAATATATAACATATTTTTTCATCATATCATTAGTAATACCATCTGGTAATGGTTTTGCTGATTTACTACGTGCTCGCCGTTCGCCCTCTGCTGTTTTGGTATTTTCTTGTTGCTCTTCTCTAGTTGCTATCTTTAGATTATCAAAACAATTATTAAGTGGATTCCTATCTATATGGTCCACACTAATATTCATTGTTCCTTTTCCATTACCATAGCATTCAGTAATTATTTGATGCATATACATATTATTACTCCCTTGAATATATCCATTTGGATGAAAATACCATGTTATTTTTCCAGTATTATTTTGTTCAAATTCTTTTATTTTTTTTATTGATTTTTTACATAAGTGAACTAATTTATCTGGTTCACAATACATTAAATATATATTTTTATTTTGTTCTTCATCAAATACTTTCCACATTCTATTTTTTTCAACCCTCGCATCAATTCCTAATTTATTTATATGTCCTCTATATGTTTTTAATAAATTATAATTATCTTTAATATATTTATCTTTTTTATTCATTTGAATTATATTTTTTCTTTCTAATTTAATTAAAAAATTATCATTTGATTTTTTTTTATTCAAATAAATATTTTTAGCTAATTCCTCTGTGAGAATAATTATATTATCATTTTCAACATATTTTATATTATAATTATCTATAATATTATTTATATTAATCTGTTTATTATTATATTGAAATAGTAATTGAGACTTACCTTTAATAAAAACATAACATAATGTTAATTTGTGTTTTATATATTCTTCATAATGGATTATTTTTTTGTAATTATTTTCAGTAATTTCAACTAAATAATTTGAAGAACACATAATAACATATATGATTTCATCTGAAGAATTCATAAATTTCCAAAAAGGATTATAATTTTTCCCATAAGTTATATGTCCTTGATTATATTCATTATTAATATAATATTTATCAATTATATCTTGCAATGGATGTTTATTAATTATTATTTTAATATTAGATTTTGTTAGATCATAAATATTTTCATTATTTATTTCAATTGATATATTTTTTCCATATAAAAAATCAATCATATTTATTTGTTTATTATGACTTGTATAAAATGGATATTTATTTATTTCCATATCATAAATCCATTTTTTATTTTTATTCATTATAAGTTCAATCTGTTCATCATCTAATGTAAAATCAATATCACATATTTTTAGAAATACATGACCATTTTTAATTGTTGTTTTTATATTATTATTCATTAAATAATAATATAAATTTATCTTTAGATGAAAGTAATTCATCTTTTCCCAAACTCAATTCTATTAATTGCTTAGTTCGAATATGCTAAACCACCCATTCCACTAGCTACTCTGAAAACGTTGTATGAGAAGGCATAGACAGTGATTGTACCAGTATTACCAGTGAGAGCAGTTGGTGTGACTTCGAGGTTAACGTTATCAATGCGTGATAAGTTGCATGAGCCTGATGGTTGGTGTTCAGCGGGCTTAAGAGCAAATGAGTAAACGTTGATACCTAAATCGGGCTTGCATTGGAAGTGTTGGTAGGGTTGAACGTAGTTGAAGTAAGTGTTATCACGTGTTGTGAAGCGGTCTTGACCGTTAAGACGGAGTTTGGCTTCATTAACACATGATTCTGTGCCAGCTGCTTCACCATTGGCATTATTAGTAAAGTCAGTGAATTTATCACCACCAATAGTAGCTTCTTGGACAGCCCATGTGAGGAATTTAGTAGGGTGATTGAAGGTAAGACGGATGCTGTTGTTGGTGCTTTGTGTAACTGAAGCTTGTTGTTGTTGGGTGACTTCGATAAGGTATTCGTGGGGCTTTTGGGCAAATTCTTTGCGTTCTTCAGTATCAAGGAAGATGTAGTCGGCCCAGAGTTCAACATTGCTGAGTGAGCCAGTAGCCATTGTAGCTTGTGAGATATTGGCGAATGTTTCAAATTCAATCCAGAGTTCTATTTCGTGGTATTGGAGAGCAATTAAGGGAAGAGCAAGACCAGGGTTGCGGCAGAAGGAGAAGAGGAGAGGGATGTTGAGGTCAAAGATACCTTGAGGAGGTGTACCTTGAACTGTATCGTCATCATTATAGTTAGCACCGTCGACACCCTTGGGGCCAACAAGTTTGTCAAGCATAGCCTTCTTGTCAACGTTGTGTGTGAGTTCAGTCCAGATGTGCATCCATGAAGAGTAGTGTTTGTCGATTTGTTGACCACCGACTCTTAATTCAACACTCTTAAGGAGGGCGAAACCAACACGGTTAACATAGGCATCATCAGCAGAGACAACTGATGAATAGGGGAGGGTAGCCTTTACATAGCAGCAGTGAAGTAAATCACCGTTGCGGGAGATACGGCAAACAACTTTGCTTCCAAAGTTAGCAGTTCCGCTAAGGGTTTGGGACATTGATTCCATAGCAAAGTTAGTGTGACGACGGTAAACAGCCTTCCAGAAAGTTACTGTGGGATCAGCAGTAAGGTAAACATCTTGAGCGCCATAGGCGACGAGTTGCATAAGAGCACCAGCCATATTATATAACATAGTTTAGAAAATATTTTTTCTAAAATTTACAATTAAATTATTAAATTAGAATTTTCATAATATTTTTTTTGAATAATTATTTTATAATTATTAGTTTAAAATTAAATCTATATGTTTTTTAATAAAATTTTATTATGATAATTTATTATAATAATAAAATATATTGTAAAGCAATGAAAATTAGTATATTTATAACTTGTTAATTGCTTAGTTCGAATATGCCAATCCACCCATACCTGAAGCAACTCTGAAAACGTTGTATGAAAAGGCGTAAACATCAATTGAACCAGTATTGCCACCGAGAGCATTAGGTGTGACTTCGAGGTTAACGTTATCAATGCGTGATAAGTTGCATGAGCCTGATGGTTGGTGTTCAGCGGGCTTGAGGGCGAATGAGTAGACATTGATACCTAAATCAGGTTTGCCTTCAAAGTGTTGGTATGGTTGAACGTAGTTGAAGTAAGTGTTATCACGTGTTGTGAAGCGGTCTTGGCCGTTAAGGCGGATCTTGGCTTGGTTGACGCAAGATGTGGTACCAGCAGTAGCAGCACCAGCATCATTTGTAAAGCTGGTGAATTTATCACCTGCATTTGTAGCTTCTTTGATAGCCCATGTGAGGAATTTAGTAGGGTGGTTGAAGGTGAGACGGATGCTGTTGTTGGTGCTTTGTGTAACTGAAGCTTGTTGTTGTTGGGTGACTTCGATAAGGTATTCGTGGGGCTTTTGGGCGAATTCCTTACGTTCTTCAGTATCAAGGAAGATGTAGTCGGCCCAGAGTTCAACACTTGAGAGATCACCAGTAATAGTACCAGTTTGTACAATGTTAGCAAGAGTTTCGAATTCAATCCAGAGTTCGATTTCGTGGTATTGGAGAGCAATTAAGGGAAGAGCAAGTCCAGGGTTGCGGCAGAAGGAGAAGAGGAGAGGGATGTTAAGGTTAAGAACAGTGCTGTCAGTTGAAGGAGCAGCACCATCAACAAGTTTGGTGCCAACAAGCTTATCAAGGAGAGCCTTCATATCAGTGGTGTGAGTGAGTTCAGTCCAGATATGCATCCATGAAGCGTAGTGTTTATCGATTTGTTGACCACCGACTCTTAATTCAACACTCTTGAGGAGGGCAAAACCAACACGGTTAACATAGGCATCATCATCTCCAGCATTGGTAACTGCTGGGAGGGTAGCCTTTACATAGCAACGGTGGAGTAAATCACCGTTGCGGGAGATACGGCAAACAACTTTGCTTCCAAAGTTAGCGGTTCCGCTGAGAGTTTGGGACATTGATTCCATAGGAAAGTTAGTGTGACGACGGTAAACAGCCTTCCAGAAGGTGACTGTTGGGTCAGCAGTAAGGTAAACATCTTGAGCGCCATAGGCGACGAGTTGCATAAGAGCACCAGCCATATTATATAACATAGTTTAGAAAATTATTTTCTGGAAAATAATTTTTATAAAATTTCTATAATATTTTTATTTTTAAAAGATAAAATTATTTTTATAATATTTTTTTATAATTTTTAATCCTAAATTTTTATTTTATACATTTTTTATAATAATTTTTTTATAATAAATTCGTCTAATGATAATAATCATTATAATGATAATAATCATTATAATGATAATCATTATAATGATTATATTTAAAGCCAATATTAATATATTATTTAAAGCAATTATCTAAATAATTATTATATTAATGTCCAATTTTAGGATAAAAAAAACACCTAAAATACAACATAATATGAAAGACTCAAATACTCTCGAAATCAAACACCGTAAAAAAATAGAACAAATAGATAATAAAAAAAAATCTATTGATAAATTGAATCAATCATTAA
>JACCDO010321647.1_pt1 | contig 16020 bp, 9 predicted proteins | sample 7446101 | NCBI WGS metagenome assembly JACCDO01 (sample SAMN15323440, study PRJNA562643) | freshwater metagenome | isolation source: river surface water | place: USA:Blue River Watershed | collected 2017-08-16
ACTTCAACATAACCACTGCTTCCTTGTATCTCTCAACAGAGTTTGTTGAATAAAGCAATACATGAATTGCAGACTTTATTTTATGAGAATCAAAATCTACATTCTTAAGTAATTTAGGATATTGATACTTGTGCGTTGGAATATTGATGCCAAAGCAAACGGAAGTAACGTAATCAGACACATTAAATTGATGTGAATTATAAAAATATGCGCATAAACTGGTATTGATTCTAGTAGTTGTGGGTGATGTATGACCAACAGATACAGAATAATGATGTAATGTTTCTTTTGTAACTGTAATATTAAAAAAACTGTCTGATTTATCAACTCTCTGGAGTGATTCGTATTCATTCGTATAAGCATTTAAATCAACTATACGAAGAAACAATTTGTCTTCATCATTATATATATTGTAATAAAAATCAATAGAGTCAGATGTGATTATTGAATTAGGACTTGGTGAAATTAACTGCATCTTTGATGATTTATTTTCAATCGGCGTTGTGTTGTTGGTAATTATATTACTGTCATTAGTAACATATTTCAACCCCTTCAACCTCATGGTATTTTTATTGTAATATAGAATTAAATAATACTCATAACGACTAAATGTTTCACCCTTAATTGTAAACAAATTAACATTTTCATCAAAGCATTTAGTGACAAATCCGTCAAAAAGTATCAATGACATGCAATATCCCCGTTCATACTCTCCTTGTACATGGACTAAATCGGCAAATATTGATATCAAGTTAATCAATACTAAGAGAAAAAGTAACATTAGTAAGACTTTTTGAAATCTTTTCTTAAATTTTTTCTAGCCTAAATCAGCAAATATTGATATCGAGTTAATCACTAGAGAAAAACCAGGTTTAATAGAACTTTTTTCGATTCAAATTTGGAAATTTTTCTCATTTTCCATTTCCACACCTATCTTTAAAATCACTTATTTTCCTTCCTTTATTACTGACTTCTTAACTCATGTAACCCATATATGCCGTGTCATTCAAATTAATTTCCAATGTGTAAACAAATTTGACGAGAAGAAGGTTTGTTCAAATATGCCGGCCCACCTTCATCATCTCGGGTCTGATCAGCTATCGCTAAAAAAATTCACGGAGGATCCTCGTCTAATTATCAAAAGACCATGAGTGACTACAGTGTGGATGATTTACTTGAGGGGCTAGAAGCAATAGCAAATATTCCTGGTACTAATGCATTAATTGACAACCAAACAGATATTCTTGCGATATTACAATTATTGAATAATTCAATCGCTGATATAATTGAAAATAACAGTGAATTGTTACAGGATACTGCAGCAACGATATTTCAATCAGTATTAGATAGTAAACGTCTGTTTTTAGGGATATTTGCATATTTAATGAAATTGTGTAGCTCAAATGCAGATGCAGATAGATCATTATACGATTGTATTAATGTTGCCATATCAATATTAGTAAACATAACTATTGTAGAAGTATATGCTGTTAACTTAGTACAGTATATTAGTGATGGTACAATACCACTCTCCAGTTTTGAAACAGTAATAAACAAATACTTGGATTATAACGTACAATTAAATGAAAGTAATAACATAAATGTATATGATCCGTTTAATCAAATTGGTAATTTACTGTGTAATATATGTCGTATTGAAGACGGCCGTAAATTAATATTACTTCAATCCAAAGGATATGTGCCTAAGTTATTGGCTCAATTTAATTCAACAAATTCGAATAGACAACGAGGATCGATTGCTACTGTTCGTACTTGTTTATTTGATAAAGATATTCATTGGTACTAAACAATATAAATTACAATCAATATAATATATAACATACTATTTTCTACAGGTGGATCTTAAATGAAATAAAAGCGTTAACCTTTATATTATTACCATTATCATCTCCAATTTCATTGACAGATAGTGAACGGGAAGGAATGGATCCATTATTATGGATGAAATCTGAAAATCTAGTTGAATCAAATACAACTATAAAGATTGTTGATATTGATACTTACAAAATGTTATTGGAATGTATTTTATTATTGTGTCAATCTAGATCATCTCGAGAATATTTGAGGAAGTGCAAGACATATCCAATTATAAGAAATTTTGATTATTCTTTACCTTCAAATGCTGACAAGAAAGATGATAGCGATAGTGGGAATAAGGAATCAAGTAATGAAGAAACGAAAAGCGAATATGATGTTCTAAGTGATGTTATTTATGAGATTGTACAATTTCTCATGCGAGATGAAGAAACAAAGCAAGAAGAATTAAGCGTCAGCTAGAGTACGACTTGAGTATTAGATGTATAAATTATAATTTTAAACACATATTATTACCTTCTTGTTTATAATCTTTTCTTTACCTATATACTTGCCGGTATGTCCTCCGTGTGATCACTATCGCGCGAAAATCTCATTTCTTTTTTCGTTTTTCAAGTCTGCAGAGAAAGACTTGAAAGTCTGCGAGAGATTGTCGTTCTGTATACTTTTGTAGACGTCACATCGTTCCTAATAGATTAAAATGTTTCGGATAGCTACAACTGCTAGACGTGCTCATGCCGTTCGTCGCTTTTCGGATCTTGCCAAAAGCAATGTTACTGAAAGCGTTAGTAATAGTGGAGGTAGTGGTGGTAGTAGTTTTTTTCAACGATTAACTGCTTTTACTATTGGTGCAGGTATCGTGTCACCATTGATGTACTACTTTATATATGAAGAGCTTAAAGGTATGCTGATAATTATTATTTTCTTTTTTCTGTATTACATCTAATTTTTCAAAATGTTTATATTACTTAGAATCAAACCAATTACTTGTTACTCATATACAAACATTAGAAAAACGTATTCAAGATTTAGAAACAAAAAAATAACTCATGATTTTGATGCAAGCAAAAGCAATAATATACATTATAATTACAATATTTGTCATATAATTCAGTAATCTAAAGTAATTTTGAGAAATTTCAATTATTTTTGAATGCTTTATTCCTTCTAACTAACTCTATCCACGCCTTGTTATCAAAATAGATTGGATCACCTAATTTCATTGATGCACGTATGTTCAAAATATAATATGGTATGGAACAAAATTTTTGCACATATGATAGTCCAATAAATGTTGGATTCGTCCATAAATCAAATAGTAACTTGCCTGTGTCATACTGTTTCACACGGTATATTCCAGTTATAAGTGTTAACGCAATATATATTGGATGTAAAAACAATACTTTTTTAAATTTTTTTAATAATATTCCTGTGTGAAATAAATATATAAGTAATATAAGTATATTAAATAAAAATAATTATATCAATGTACCTAGTAATCCGACACGAAATAAAAATGTGTCCGCCATTGCTAAAAACAAGACTAAAAATATTGATATCTGTACAACTATTTGTACTCCCACTAAAGATGGATAATAAAAAAAATATTCGTAAGTAAGAGTTATATAGAAAAAGATATAATAAAGCGGTTGTAATGAGTATACTATATTGTATTGGACTAAATGGGATATGTTGTGATGATAGTTTATTTACCTAATCCTAAAAGCATTCTCGATGCCATACCAGCTTCGGCATAAGTATCATTAAATTTGTCATAATCTAATGAACAATTCAATGCTAGATCTATTGCCAAGAAGAACACCTATCAAATTGAAGAGTAAAATAGAAAACAAGATGACTGTTACAGAATAATACCATTGTAATAATCTTGGAAATTTGTCCATTATCTTTCGTAGATACACTGTCATCCGAAGGATTATCCAACAGATTCAATGCCTCATCATCATTCAATTGATCCATGTGACGAAAGACTATTCCTCAGAGAAGTAAATCAAAATTCCCCTACTTGAATATGGTAACGTTCTCAATTTTTTCAAATTTTTCAAAAGTACCGGTTAATAGGGGTTTAATATCTTAATTACAATTGAATTGACGCCAGATGCGCCAATATATCTTCGTTATGAACTTCTTTGACAGGGGATTTCCTTGTTTTTTTACCAGGGCTAAATAATTTTTTACTATGTAATAACTTATTTGGTGATGACTTATTCCCACTTATTATTACAGGTGATTCTACTACATCTTTTCTTCCTTGTTTATTAGCAACACGATTTTCATTTGTTATAGCTGGTATTTCTATATCACTTTCATTTTGTTCATTAATTATATCTATGTAACTTTTATCCGCCTTTGGACTATAAGCATTTAGATAAACATCAACAAATGTTTCAACATTTGGGCATTTGGAAACAGAATCTTTGATCTTTTGGTAGTAATTTGATTGCGCATTAGTGTCCAAATCCATCCGTTGCAACTCGTTGATAACGGCTATTTCTTTATTCTCTTCATTTTTATTATTTTCTTCTTGTGGTTTATCACGATTTGAACTTATAAGTGCAATTCTTCGTTGTTTTGATTTATTTCTTGTATTATTTATATTATTTCTTCTATTTGCTACATGTTTTGGTGCAAATAAACTAGCACGTTGATTTGTTGTTTGAACTTGTTTTACTCTTACACCAACTATTGCTGTTACTTCATCTTCACTTAAAAATGGTATATCTGCTTGACCAACTTTCTCATTCACCCGCGCGACAAAAGCATCCATTAATTTCTTATATTTTATATTGCTTTCATTATTGTTGTTATTATTACTACTACTATTCACTTGGATATGGTTGTAGTTAGTAGAACTATTCTCATTGTTGCCATTGTGCACTGCTCCCTGGGTAACAAGATGTGATCGAACATCTTCACTTTTTAAATCAATAAAAAATAAATGAAATTCATTAATTTTATCATTTATATTCAATTTTTCTAGTAAATTTTCTCTTAATATCATTGCTAATTTATTTTTACTTAGTATTAACTGCATCATAGTCATAAAAATATTAACGGTATTATTGTATGTCTCAATGACTTGTATTCCATCCTTTTGACTGCGTGAGCCGTGACTAAACATCATCCCACCAATCATTTCTACTTTATTCTTTTGAGTTATTATTTCATATACTGACTCTAGTTCTTTACGTATTTCGTATTGAACATTTGTATCAATATTTATCCATTCTTGTAATAATTTACAACTGACAATAAAGGATGTAACACCACGTGTACGCAGTAATCGATGCAATACAGTGATCTCAGACTCGGGCTTATCAATACAACTGCGATCAATAACAATATCATCAAAACCTTCATCTTCTTCAAAATCTTCATCATCTAATTCTTGTAAATTCAGTGATGCTTTATACATTGATGGTGCCGTATTATTGGCACTTTCCATCCAATGAACTTTGGTTGTATTGCGCAGGAATATATCATCTGACATATACATTTCATATAATTTATCAATAAATTTAGGATTTAATTCATCTAATTGACAATTAATAACACCTTGTGATGCGATGTAGAGGAGTAGTACCAAATGCATTTTATTATTAACTAATGGTGCCAAATTTGTTTCAATTGCCTTAGTTGTAACAGTATGTGAACGAAACAATGGACTGCGTAATGGTGAACTATTTGTTGCTGTGTAGTGTTGAGTAGTATTCAATTGCAGAGGTGATATTGGTGTGGAATACATATTGCTTCGCGGACTAAATGGTATATTATCAGTAAAAGTACTACTATTAGTAAATGATGGTTTGGGACTAGTGGGTGCAACTGGTTGCGTAGTCAACTTATTTGTGGATGCAAATCCCTGCTGCGTAATATTGCTAAAAATAATTCTATTTAGAATATAGCATACTAAAATTGCTGGATCAGTACCACTAGCTGTAAGCAATGAGTAAGGATCATCGGTATGAACGACTTCATTGATATCACTTTCATTTAATCTTATGCTCTTGTCATACAGAACCAGATTACCAAGTTGCTCATTACACTTTAAAGCCAATGTTTTCATTAAAAAATCTATTAACATATCATAAATATCAAAATTTGCATCAAAATATTTCAAATTTTCATATAAACTTATGACCAATTCTGCTGCTTCAAACCGCGACGATAAATTTCCCCATACAATTAATTTTATAACATGAGGAATAAGTTCAGTAATCCATGATGTCTCTTCCTCTAAATCATCGTCATTATCATCACCTTGTAAACATTTTAAATGAAAGAACATGCCGATGGATGTCTCACCACCACTTAAAACAGATAAACATATTTTTATACCAAGTCGTTGAATATTAATATTGTCACTCTTGATAAATCTCAAGATACTATCAGCAACACCCATTATCAATAAACCATCATCATCATTATCATCGCAATTGTTACTACCATCTAAGTCCCTTAATTCATCTATAGGATTAGCATTATTGATATTAATCAATTCGCAAAATATACTACATGATATTTTATGTATTAAATTATCAACAGTACGTTCACAAACCATCACAATAATATTCGGTAATTTGTATTTATATATAATATTCAATTTTTGTTCATCACTATGCTTCGCAACAAGCAATAATATTTGCAATATAACTCTTAGATGCTTTTTATATGTCACAGGATTTAATGATATTAATAATTTTTTTGTAATATGAAGTCCGTTATTATTATTGAATGTTTCAATATATCTTGAACCATTTGATGTTTTTAATAGCACTTTTATTGCATGGATATAAACCAACCGACAAATACCATCATCGAAATTATTCATTATTTGTTTAAGTAATCGCTCCACGAACATTTCGCCGATATCAAAAACGTCATCATTCGCTTTAGTAAAATCATTATTTAATAATAATTGAAGAAATTTTACTATTAAATTCTCTCTTCGTCCTGGATTTCGCAATGAATCATCCCACTTATTCAGCAAATCAATCGACATACCGCATATGGGAGCTTACTCTTTTCTTTCTCTTTTCAGCCTCTTTTCCCTGCAACTGTTTTTGGGTGTGGAACGCACAACCTGATCATCGAAGCTAGTGTAAAAAGTATTTCCCAAATTAGTTCTATATGTTCTATCTAAAGAAGAAGAAAATTAAGATTCTCACTACAAAATTACATTATAATACGAAATATAACAATTATTTAGCATTCGACTTCATGATCCATGAAGCTAAAATGCGTCCACTATCTGGATATCCAATAACACTTACTTGTTCGTTTTTAACACGGAACAATGGAACATTTGGATATGCTAATGAATAAAGTTTTTCTTTTAATCTATCTTTTCTTCTCAATTCTTGATTTATTGGATTGTAATGAAACTCTCCATCAATTTCAACAAATGCAACGAGTTCATTATTTTTATACACAGCGCAATCGATAGGAAATACCCCTTGAAAACCAGAAAATTCATTGAATATGGAATAATTCTCATCTTTTTCATTTAATGATTCTATTAAATACTTCACAATTTGTGCATGAAGATACGATGGAATATCTGGGTGCGGTCCGGTTACTTTAGGAATAGATCGTAAGATTGAAATAGCATACTCTTTGCATGAAGGAATATTTTGCATCATTTCAAAATATACACCAAATTGATCGTAATGATCAACACATGCAACAACATTGTCACCAGATGCGATAGGTAACTTGTTGTTTATACGAATCCAAACATTTAGTAATAATTCGTGTAATTTCCACAAAATTTCCATATCATATAATTTATTTAACCTTTTAACCTCTTTAGTATTTCCCTCGATTTCAGCATTATATACTGCTAAATGGCAATCGTAAGCCATAACAGCTAGTCCATAACAAGTATTTGCTGCCTCTATTGTTTCCATTTTATCTGCATTTTCTTGAAATGATTGAAGGAGATGTAATCTGGTCTTGCTACTCAATGAACTCCATCCTGTTTCCATTGATGATAATGCAAACAAAATCGTAGAAATTTCTTGAGATAAATAAGAATCAGTATTTTGTATTGCTAATTGAATATTGTCTGTCAAATTATTAAAATTTTGTTGTAAATATGACCATGGTATATTCATTTTACTTAAACCTAGTATTGTATTGGCAACATGCTGTGATTTCTTCTCTGCAAGAGCTGATGGATTATTTAAATTATTTAATAATATTCTTTGACTTTTCTCATCAATACTATTCCAATCAACTTCTAATAAACCAAAACCATAGAAAACATTACTTAAAGTTTGTTCCTTCAATGATATTGAACAAGCTGCTTTAATTAACATATTCTTTAGTTTCATTGGTAAATTACTCCACTTTGCTTTGAATAAACCTAACGAATAAACTGTACAAGCTAAACATAAATTATTGATTTTATCTAATGCAGAAATTGATACTATAAATGCTCTTTGTAAAGTTGAAGGAATAATATCCCATTCAGCATTTATACGAGCAAATCCATTCATTGTTGAGCATAATTCTTGTTCATTTACATCCGCACATACTCGCTCATAATTTAATACTAAACAATTTCTAACATCAACGGGTAATTCAATAAAATTAGCTCGTAAACAACCTAATCCATAAATTAAATTTGATATTTCTTGACTACTTAGTTCACCACCATACAATATAATACCATTATAAATAGCCTCTTTTACTTGTTCTGGAAATTGGGAATAATCTGCATTACAAAGACCAAATGAATAGATAATATTAGCAATAGATTGACCGTTACCATCACGGACTGGAAAACTAGATGATGATCCAGTTGTTGAATGTAAAGAATTTTTTGAACCAGGCTCAGCATATATTCGGACTACTGCATTGTATATAGCATCAATCAACTTGGAATTACTTTTGGTATAATCTAATTTCATTAAACATAAACCATATACAGCATTACTTACACCTTGCATTATCATTCGTGGTATTTTTGTGATCAAATTCTTTTCCATGATATTAATTACATCAATACTAAAATCTTGATACCAATTCCATCCCAATATACCTAAACTATAAATTGTATTTGCTATTTCTTGATCATTCATAAGATCCATGACTGATAATATTGATTTTTCTACACTATTTTGTACATTTTTTGGCATATCATCATGAGAACAACCTAATTTACCTAATCCATATATTACATTACTATTTTGTTGAGTGATAGGTCTTGCCGTCGTTACTGGTGTATTTTTGTTAATAGTAGTTGCTTCATTTAAAACTGATATTGCAACTGTATAAATATTATCACGTACTGCTGGTGATACAGAATTAATATTTAATCCCATTAATCCCAGTGAATATATTGCCATAGATCCTTGTTGTGATACTAAATATTTACTCTCTCTAACAAATGATTCTAATATATCTACTTGTGCTGATGCAGGAAAAACAGACCATGGTACACATATTTTTGATAATGAATGTAATAAATTACCAACTTCACGATCATTTAAATTTAAAGCAACTTTACTAACAATTTTAATTAAATCATTTTGACAAGATTGTGGCAATTGATACCATCTCATACGTAGTCTTGCTAATCCACCAATGGAAGTAGTTACTATTCTAGAATTTAATTCATCATCAGATAATTCACATAATCTATGTATTAAAGTCATTGTAAAATCACGATAACTTTTAACACTTAATGTAAAACCAACTCTACCTAAACTCCATAACCAATCAGATATATGTTGTCCTGTTAAATCAGGAATCATAGGTATCATGTAAGGGCTTATAGTGGTGGCAATTTGATCGACATCTGTTAATGAATCACGAGATGCTATTGTTTTTAATAACCTGGTAAATTTTGCTATATCTTTATTATTAGCTAATTCAATTAATAATTCAACATCTGATGGATCCCATATATATGGCGTACTGAAAAATTGATCAGTCATATTTTTAGATTTATTCATTTTCTCTTTCTTTTTCACAGTAATCTTATTTTTATTTAAATCTCTTGTGCCACCACCACTACTACTATTCTCACTAGTACCACCATCAGCGAATTTTGTTTTTGTGGCAGGTAGCATATACCATTTCTTCCGAATACTCGGCAATCTGTAAGCATTAGAGTATACTAACACCGTCAGAAGTACCAAGAGCAGCATCTTCTGCTCGGATTTATAACCCACAATTGACGGAGACTATTCTTTCAAATAAACCTTCAAGATTAATGCGCTTGTCATGCGTCGCTCTCGATCGTCGAGACGTCGTGCATACTTGTGGGTCCGGTTTTATTTATCTTCATAAAAATTTAAGAATATAATATATAATACATATAATCTTATATTATAGCTTGAAAGTAGATTAGTAAACTGGATAATTGATAGATTCTATGAATAATTATTAATTACAAGGTTTAACAGTTATTCAGTTTAAGCATGTAGAGAATTATTCACACAGTATACAAAGATAAAATAGACATGTTTTGATTAGGATGACAAATCTAAATCTGTGAATGAAACCAAACCTGAAACCGGAATTGAATTATCTCTCAACTTGATTGAGTCTGAAGCTCCTTTTGGTACGAAAGTTACTTGGAAACGTCTCCAAATTGCAAATTTTTTGCGAAGAAATGGTTTAAAAAGGAAACTGGTAAAAACCATTTTGGCCAAACCAGGGTTCATTTGATCAAAGCAACTAAAGTATTGTCTCCTCTAGTAATGCGATTTTCAGAGATTTAGTCTAATTATGATGATGTTTGTTTTCATATTTTTCGTACTATTTATACTTGATACCACGGCTTGGCGAACAAAGAATCATGTGAAATCAGCTGATTCATTTGTTTATGTTAATAGATTTGGTTCTATTCCTTATGAAGCAAGAAATGATTATTCTGGACGGTATACAAAAATGGTCGTACATGTTAATCATAACTATTACAATATATCATCATTATACATAGCTGGTTATTCAACTAAAAGGGAAAGCGCTTTTTCTAGTAAAATACTTACATCTAAAGCATCCAAAATTTCATGTCAAGAACGTATTGAACAGGCTGATTATTTAGTAAACATACGTGGTGATGATCCGGATACAAAATATTTACAGGATAGTAAATATTTATATCGAAATAAATTCTCTGTTGTTCTAACAAAAGATATTTTGAAATATCAAAAACCTGCATTCTTTTTTTGGACTGTTATTAATTGTGATACTACTTGTAGTAATAGTGATGGAATGTGTCAAGGTCCAATAGATATTGAGCTTGATGGACATTTCGTAAACATATTAGAACCTGATTCTCCTGATGGATCTAAGGGTTTAGCTACTGTAGGTAGCGAGGTTAGTTTTGAATACTCTGGATTGAAATTAGTGTCTATAATATTTTTTGTATTACAGAATTTTGTGATAATATATATGATAATAGTGCGGAAAATTTTAATATCTAAACATCGCGACCATCACACAGTTAAAATTTTATTAGTTATTACTATCACCGAATGGTTTAGATACTTATTTGCATCGATATATTTTTTTAAATATGATAAAACTGGTATCCAAGAGCCAGGATATTTAATAACATCACAAGTATTTTATATAATATCAGACGTATTATTAATACTTTTGTTAGGATTATTAGCACATGGTTGGACTATTGTGCGGAGAAAAATCAAAATGATTGGTCGAATAAGAGGCACATTTTTTGCAATAGCATATTTATGCTTTTCACTCTCTGCCTTAGGATTAAGCGAAACGGCTGAATCTGGTTCTTCGGTGTGTTATTATGAAACTAGTGCTGGATATATAATGCTAGCTATATTAGCAATTGCTGGATTTAGAATACTTATCATATCAAATTCAACCTTGAAATCATTCAATTCCAATCAAAATATAAAATTTTTTTATTTATTACGAGCATTGTGTATGGTATATATTTGGTATGCACCATTCTGGGCTATGCTCCTCGTCAAGCTTTCGGCGCTTTATAAGCGAAAATTTTTTGTTTTATTTTCTTATTTTGTTGCCCTCATTACACAATTAACACTCATAACATTGTATTATCCTAGAATAAGTAGTGAATTTTTTCCATTCCACAATAAAGTTGATGATATGAGGTTGTATAAATTGAAAAAAAATGATGAAAATAATAAAGCAAATAATAATGACGAGATACAAGAGAATAAACCAATTTCTTTCACTGGTGGATATGGTAATAATATAATTCAAGAGGATGGTCGGGTTAAACCTGAATCAAAATTTGATCAACAACAATTAGGACGATTAAAGGCATTGTGTTATAGTGTTGATTCATGTATAAATCAACTACAAATATACAGTTCAAAATTAAAATTAACCATGGATAATTTAGCCGTTGATTTAATTTCATCAGATTTGGTCCCGAATAATCAAAGTAAGAACTGGAATTATAAAAAATTTAATATTGATAGTGATAGTGATGAAGATAATGATCAAAGACATAGTAATAAAAAGCATAATAATGATGTGAATATAAGAGCCAAATCAACACCAATTCGAGGAAATCTTGAAATGTCGTCTAATAATGCATCATTTAATCGTCCAACGATGCCCAAGACCGCATCTCCATATTCCTCTATAGCCGTATTAGATAAGGGTAAATTTATACCAATGGATAGTAAAAATGATAGTAGTAATAATAGTAAAAGCAACATTAGTAACGACGATGAAGACTAAATTATATAATTGTACATATAATTACATTATAATTATACTATGGGAGCTTGTTCGACACAAGCACGTTTTACTTTTATAATTCTAAATTAAACTGCCAATTTTCAAGTATTTGAACAATTTCTGTGTGACTTTTATTCTTTGCGTAGTCGATTGCTGTAAATGTATCGATATCCTTATGATTTATAGTAGCACCATGCAACAAAAGCTCTAATACTATGTCCTTGAAACCTTTCATGGCAGCTCTTATTAACGGAGTTTGTAATTGCTTGTTTATTATATTAATTTCACAATTTTTACCCATTAAAAAATGCATTGCATCAATATGACCATTATTAACGGCTAACATAAATGATGTATTTTCTAAATTATCTTTAGTTTCAATACTAATTTTACCATATGTTATTTCTTCATACTCTATAATTCTGCGCATAACTTCTACATGACCTTGCATTGTTGCCAACATAAATGCAGTATTTTGAATTGCATCGCGTTTATAAATATCAGCCTTGTAATCTAGCAATATGTTGACAATATTACTATGCCCTTTGTAAGCCGCTAAATGTAATGGAGTGTATAGATGCTTATATGTTATTGCTTCTATAATACTAGTAATATTTTTTACACTTTTTATTAACACATTTGTCATTTGCTCATGGCCAAAATATGTTGCCAAATGTAATGCTTATGATAATATAATATTAAGTAAGAGTAGTTCAATTAATGAAGTATAATAATATTACCTGAATCTCCTCGATCATTTCTAGCCTCAATATTAGCTCCTCGTTTTAATAAATATTCTACTGCTTCAACTTTATTATTATACGATGCTAACAATAATGCCGTCTTTTGTCCATCTCCACTTATACCCTCGATATCAGCACCATGTTTCAATAATAACTGCATAATATTTAAATAACCATAAAAAGATGCCCAAATAAATGGAGTGTGTCCTTCTTTACCAATTTGTATATTAAGACTAGCGCCAAGTACAATTGAACGTTTCACTTCGTCATAATCGTTGGCAATTATACCTCGAAAAAGTCTTTCATTTGGCTCAATATCGCTCTTTTTATTTTTCGCTTTGTCATCGGCTGTATCATCACTATATACACATTTAAAGAACAATATCAATACCGCAAACCATAATAAATGCATTTGTTTTTAATAAATAAACTTAGCTTTACCAGTGAATACTACGTACCATATACGGCGAGTTATATACGGTATTCCTCATGAATTTTCCATTGGATTTTTTTAAAAAATTAAAAATAATGAAAAGAAAAGATGCTACTAGTACTCTACTAATTAGGACAGATTAAAAGTAAAAGCAATGTCAAAAAGTCAAATTCTTCGTTTTTTTACTGTTGGATTATTTATTATCGTGTTCTATAAATTTTATCATTTTCAAGAATTTATTTATTCCGATGATCATAGCATTCATAGTTCATTAGTATTTAATGCACCATTCAATATATATGGTAGTGAACGTATTCAATTGCAATTATTAGCGATTCATTCTGTATGGCACCAAAATGAGTTATTAATAAGTTCATCAACAAATGAAAATGAGAAAATTGTAAGTTTTATCTCTGATTACAACAAAAATACATTGAATACTTACAATCACATGTGGAAAGCATTACTATATAGTGATATAACACTACAGCATTTATCAAAAAAATGTATTTCAGATGTCAAAAGTAGTAATAATATTGATACCTATAATATTATTACATACGGTAAATTACTTTGGTTAGACAATGATCACAGCAAATCATTTATTAATATGAATAAATGTCCTAACTTAAATACAAATAAAACTGATTATTATTTCAGTTTTACAGAAAATGGAGATAAATATAATCAGAACAATAATCATGATATTATTATATTAGGTGAATGTGATAGTGGTATTCACTTTAAGGAAATAACATTAAGTAATATATATATTTATTATGACCAGTTGCTTAGCTTAATATATTACTTAAGATTTAAACACCCTACTGCACTATTAGTATGGTCAGCTCCTATAATTGAAAAGAAAATAATCTATGAAATAAAAGTATTGCACGAATATTTAAGTAATAAATTATTGATTCACGATAATGCAGTTATGATCGTTTACCCATACATGAAGGGAGCAAATAGCACTCTAACTGCTAATGATATATTTTCAAAATTGAATAAACAAATTGAATGCTTTAATAATTTTCAGAATAGCGAATTAATGAGTTTAAATATTCTTCATAATAATAATAAACCAAATAAGATAAGCAGTCTTGCCAAAACTATTTCAATGGAGTATTATTACCATAGTAGAAGTCATCACAATATAACCAAGAGTAAGGTGTTATATCCTAAATGTTCACTTATCATTAATAGTAGAAAATATGATGAAAAATGTTTACCATATCCCAAAAGATTATATCCTATATTAGTAACTGGACTAGGTAGCAGTGGTACTCATGTATTAGCAAATAATTTGCGGTCTCAAGGTGTACAGATTAAGCATGAGATGATAGACAATGATGGTGCTATCTCATGGTTTTATGGTTATAATGACGTTTATATAAACTCAAGTTATCCTCATCATTCGGAATTACAATCTGGTAAACACAATAATAAATACTTGTTATTTTCTCCTAGATTCAAGAAAGTGGTTCATATTATTCGATGTCCAATGAATCAAATATCATCATTTACAACACATTTATCAGAATCATATAATTTTGCTAAGCATAGTATTATGAGTACATCGGATACCGTTGATACTAATATTGTAACCGATATATTCCCAAATTCTACTTGTAATCGCGGGGATTCGTGCAATTTACATTTTGCTGCTTATTCATGGTTACATTATAATCGTCATATTTATCAGTATGCTGATGCAACATTTCATATTGAAGATATATCATTAATAATGAAATATATTTGCAATTATTTAACAATTTCTCAAGGACATATTAAATGTATTAACACCAACAATGAGTATCATAGTAGTTACAGTAACAATAACTATTATTATATTGACTATATCTATAGAAAAGTTATCATATTTCTAAGTAATCTGTTCAACACTAGATCATATGCATTTAGTAGTATTCATCATTATAAACACCCAGAATATAATATAAGTCACATCAATATATTAAACAAGAAGTTAGCGCAAGAAATAGTCAATGAAAACCAAAAGTTTTACCATTATAATGATATCAATTGTAATTTATAACTAAGGAACGATTATTTTTTTCTTACGACCCAGCCGGCCCATCCGGGTGTGTGATATTTGTCGATCGTAACAGACAACCGAATAAAAACAAGTCTTTTTTCCTTCCCGCTTTGAGTTACTTGTGCTAGAATGACACAACGTCTTCTACATGTGACTCCTACTGGACAGAAATCAGTATTGATTGATATAGCACCTGATCCACCTTCTATGTATCCTGCTTCAAAGCG
>JACCDO012160590.1_pt1 | contig 16020 bp, 9 predicted proteins | sample 7446101 | NCBI WGS metagenome assembly JACCDO01 (sample SAMN15323440, study PRJNA562643) | freshwater metagenome | isolation source: river surface water | place: USA:Blue River Watershed | collected 2017-08-16
CCATCACCTTCGTCCACGCCCTGACGAACGTCGCCACGAACCGCGGCATCGCGTCCGCCTCGGCGAACGACTCGGCCAGCGCGCGGAGCTGCGAATTCGACCCGAACACGAGGTCGGCACGCGTCCCCGTCCAACGGACGGCCCCCGTCGTGCGGTCGCGCCCCTCGAAGAGCTCCTGCGCCTCGGAGACCGCCTTCCACTCGGTGCGCATGTCGAGCAGGTGCACGAAGAAGTCGTTCGTGAGCGTCTCAGGCCGGTCGGTGAGCCGCCCGTGCTTCGACCCGCCGTGATTCGCCCCGAGCACCCGCAGGCCCCCTACCAGCGCGGTCATCTCCGGGGCGGTGAGCGTCAGCAGCTGCGCCTTGTCAAGCAGCATCGCCTCGGTCGAGACACTGAAGCGGGTGCGCTGCCAATTGCGGAACCCGTCCGCCTGCGGCTCGAGCCACGCGAACGACTCCACGTCGGTCTGCGCCTGCGTGGCATCGGTGCGGCCTGGCTGGAAGGGCACTGCCACGGGGTGGCCGGCCCGACGCGCGGCCTCCTCGATGGCGGCGACGCCACCGAGCACGATGAGATCCGCCAGCGACACACGCATCCCGCCTGCCGCCGTGGCGTTGAACTCCCGCTGGATCGTCTCAAGCACCCCGAGCACGCGCGCGAGCTGCCGCGGCTCGTTGACCTCCCAGTCCTTCTGGGGGGCGAGCCGAATCCGCGCGCCGTTGGCCCCGCCACGCTTGTCCGAGCCGCGGAAGGTGGACGCCGAGGCCCACGCCGTGGTGACGAGCTCGGCGATTGTGAGCCCTGAGGCGAAGAGCCGCCCCTTGAGCTGGTCGATCTCCGCGGCGCCGATGAGCGGATGGTCGACGGCCGGAACAGGATCCTGCCAGGCGAGCACCTCGCTCGGGACAAGCGAGCCGAGGTAGCGGGCGCGCGGGCCCATGTCACGGTGCGTGAGCTTGAACCAGGCGCGGGCGAACGCGTCCGCGAGGGCCTCGGGGTTCGAGCGGAACCGCTCGGAGATCGCCCGGTACGCCGGGTCGGTGCGCATCGCGATGTCCGCGGTCGACATCGCGGGGAGTACGAAGGTGTTCGGGCGGTGCGCGTCGGGCACGGTGCGCGCCGCGACCTTGTCGGTCGGCTCCCAGATCCAGGCGCCGGCTGGGCTCTTCACGAGTTCCCACTCCCACCGGAAGAGGGTCTCGAAGTAGGCATTGTCCCAGCGCGTCGGCGTCGGGGTCCACGCCCCCTCGAGGCCGGAGGTCGTGGTGTCGGCGCCCTTCCCGGTGCCGAGGCGGTTCCTCCAGCCGAGGCCCTGCTCCTCCATCGTCGCGCCCTCGGGCTCCGGGCCCACGAGGCCCGGGTCGCCGGCGCCGTGCATCTTGCCGAAGGTGTGGCCACCGGCCACCAGCGCGACGGTCTCTTCGTCGTTCATCGCCATCCGACGGAACGTCTCGCGGATGTCGCGCGCCGAGGCGAGGGGGTCGGGGGTGCCGTTCGGCCCCTCGGGGTTCACATAGATGAGCCCCATCTGGACTGCGGCGAGGGGATTCGCGAGCTCGCGGTCACCCGAGTACCGCTTGTCGCCGAGCCACTCGGCCTCCGGGCCCCAGTAGATGTCCTGCTCGGGCTCCCAGACGTCCGCGCGCCCGCCGGCGAATCCGAAGGTGCGGAACCCCATCGACTCGAGCGCGACGTTCCCGGCGAGGATCATCAGATCCGCCCAGGAGAGCTTGGCGCCGTACTCCTGCTTGATCGGCCAGAGGAGGCGGCGGGCCTTGTCGAGGTTGCCGTTGTCGGGCCAGCTGTTGAGCGGGGCGAAACGCTGCGTGCCGTTGCCGGCGCCGCCGCGACCATCCGCGGTGCGGTAGGTGCCCGCCGAGTGCCACGCCATCCGGATGAAGAGCGGACCGTAGTGGCCGTAGTCCGCGGGCCACCAGGGCTGCGACTCGGTCATCAGGGCCGTCAGGTCCGCCACCACGGCATTGAGATCAAGCGTGCGGAACGCGGCGGCGTAGTCGAAGTCGGCGCCCATCGGGTCGCCGGCAGGTGGATTCTGGTGGAGCATGTTGAGCTGGAGCTGCTCGGGCCACCAGTCGCGGTTGGAGCGCCCGCCGGTGGGAGTGGCACCATGCATCACGGGGCACTTGCCGGGGGCGGCGGAGGAACTGCCGGACATCACGATTCTCCAGGGGCGAAAGACGGGGGGCGACAGGACCAAATCCCGTCGTGAGGGAACGACACCTGAAGAACGGCTGCGTCGCAAGCGTGGTTTCCCGAAGGGGCGCAGGGAATTGCTTGACGCGAGATGTACCGTCGTCGCGGTTCCGACCGGGCGAGTGCGACGAATGCCCGACGTGCCTCGCCTGACGGCGGTCGCGCCGTCCCCCTGATACTGCGGTGGCGGCCGCTGCCGCACCCTCCTTCCCGATGGACGCGCGCAACACGGGACGGCGCCACCGGTGGCGCCCACCCGGCCGAGTGCCGGCCGCGCGAGCTGCGGAGGGGGTCAGCGATGGGACACGAGTCTTGGTGGAGTGCACGGGCGAGGCGGGTGGCGTCCGTGCTCGCGTTTGGCGCGGTGGCGGCGGTGGCGGCCTGTGGGGACGACGTCACGCCGGCCCGGGTGACCGGGGTCGAAGCGCCCGCGCACGCGGTGAGCAACGCCCCGAACGCGCAGGACTGGCATCACTGCGAGAATGGGCGGGATCCGGCCAGCGCCTGCGCTTGGATCAACGGCAATCTGAATGCGACGCACAATCTGTACTACGAGGGGTGGTACGTCCCGCACGCGCTGCGCATCCCGCACATCACGGGGACGGCACCCGACACCCTGGTGCTCAACTACGGCTTCATGAAGGGCGGGCACCTCACCTTCGACTTCCTCGGCGTCTGGAACGCCTCGCTCGCGAACGCGAACGTCTGCACCAAGGACAGCTTCGCGGAGTTCTGCACGGGACCCGTAAGCCAGACGGCGCCCCCCGCGATGCGCGCCATTAGCGCGTCGACGGCGGCAGGGTCACTCGCCGCCGCGCTCGTGGGGGCGGCGAGCACCGCGTGTGGGACTGCCGTCGGCGACAGCCTCGCGACGGCCATCGCGCGCGCCGAGGCGAGCGGGCCGGCACTGGCCATCCGGGGCATCGACTTCGCCGCCATCTCCGTCGCCAGCGCCTCGCTCGACGGCTGCAGCGGGGACGTGGAGGCCACCATCACGTTGCTGGTCACGCCGAAGTCCGATGTGACGAGCGGGCTCCTGCTGCTAGGCGCGCACATCGCGCGGACACGGGACTGGCTCGGCGGCGGGGCGACGATGGTGCCCGGCTCTCCGTATCACGTGGGACTCAAGTCCATCAACAGCCTCTCCGTGGGGTCGATGGATCTGCAGATGCAGGCCAATGCGGTGCTGCCTGCCGGACGCGTGGTGCTGATCAAGCGGACGCTGGGCGGGGTGGGGAGCTTTGGGTTCACTCGGTCGGGCGGCGATTCGCTCAATCCGATCCCCGCCACCTTCAGCCTGAACACGGGAACGCCTGGCTCCGCGTCCAGCGGCGCCGACACCGTGGTGTTCGAGTTCGTTCCGGAGGGGACGCAGGTCATCACCGAGACGGCGCCGACCGGCGGCTGGCAGCTCACCGCGCTGGCCTGCACCGACCCCACGACGAACACCACCGTCTCGCTCGCGACGCGAGCGATCACGCTCGTGGTGGACGACAGCGAGGAGATCGTCTGCACGTTCACGAACACCGCCGTCGGATCGCTCCGCGTGGTGAAGACCGCCGTGGGTGGGGACAGCACCTTCAGCTTCACGCCGGTCGGGTTCGGGAGCGCCTTCTCGCTGACGACCGTGTCGGGGACGGCGGACACCACTTTTGCCGGACTGATGACGGCCGTGGCGGACAGCGGGACGTATCGCCTCAGTGAGGCCGCCCTCACGGGGTGGGCGGCGGGGGCGTGGCAGTGCCGGCGGCAGGATGGGACCACCTCGGCGGGTAATCCGGCGACAGGCATCACCGTCGCCCAAGGGGAGACGACGACCTGCGCGATCACGAACACCAGGCAGGGGACCATCGTGGTGAAGAAGGTGATGGTCGGCGGCACCGGCACCTTCGGCTTCACCGAGGATGTGACCGGGAGCATCTCGACCAACAACGGGACGCTCACGCAGGCCGTGGCCCCCGGGACCTACGACGCGACCGAGGACACAATCTCGGGCTGGGACCTGACGGCGCTGACGTGCGACGACGCCAACAGCAGCGGGAGTCTGGCGACACGCCGGGCCACCTACGAGGTGGCGGCCGGCGAGACGGTGACCTGCACCTTCACCAACACCAAGCGCGGCGCGATCCGCGTGGTGAAGACGGCGGTGGGGGGCGACAGCACCTTCAGCTTCACGCCGGTCGGGTTCGGGGGTGCCTTCATGCTCACCACCGTTTCGGGAACGAAGGACACCACGTTCAGCAACGTGACGCCGGCGCTGGCTGTGAGCGGCACATACCGGCTGGCCGAGGACTCGCTGGCTGGGTGGACCTCGGGGACGCTGGCCTGTCTGCGGCAGGACGGCACGACCTCCGCGGGTGAGCCGTCCATCGGGATCGCGGTCGCGGCGGGCGAGACGACGACCTGCGCGATCACGAACACCAAGCAGGCGACGATCGTGGTGAAGAAGGTGATGGTCGGAGGGACCGGGACGTTCGGCTTCACCGAGGATGTGACCGGGAGCATCTCGACCAACGACGGCACGCTCTCCGAGTCGGTCGCGCCCGGGACCTATCATGCGACCGAGGACTCGATGCCGGGCTGGGACCTGACGGCGCTCACCTGCGACGACACCAACAGCAGCGGGAGCCTGGCGACGCGCCGCGCGACCTTCGAGGTGGCGGCCGGTGAGATGGTGACCTGCACCTTCACCAACACGAAGCGCGGCGCCATCCGCGTCGTGAAGACGGCGGTGGGGGGCGACAGCACCTTCAGCTTCACGCCGACTGGCTTTGGGAGTGGGGCATTTGCGCTGATGACGGTGTCGGGAACACAGGACACCACGTTCAGCAACGTCGTCCCGGCGCTGGCCTCGAGCGGGACGTATCGCCTCTCGGAAACGGCGCTCAGCGGATGGGCCGCGGGCACGATGAGCTGCCTGCGCGAGGACGGCACGACCTCGGCGGGTGACCCGGCGACCGGCATCACCGTCGCCACGGGGGAGACGACCACCTGCGCGATCACGAACACCAAGCAGGGGGCAATCGTGGTCAAGAAGGTGATGGTCGGCGGGACCGGGACCTTCAGCTTCACGGAGGATGTGACCGGGAGCATCTCGACCAACAACGGCACGCTGACACAGGCGGTGGCCCCCGGGACCTACCACGCGACCGAGGCGTCGATGCTGGGCTGGGAGCTCACGGCACTGAGCTGCGACGACACGAACAGCAGCGGGAGTCTGGCGACGCGCCGGGCGACCTTCGTGGTGGCGGCGGGTGAGACGGTGACCTGCACCTTCACCAACACGAAGCAACTCGAGGGGACGACCACCCGGACCCGCGGCTTCTGGTCGCAGCACCAGACCCTGATCCAGTCGTTCGTCTTCGGGCCGACCGGCACTCCGCCGGCCGGGTACACCCTCGCCACCACCGCGTTTGACCTGCTCCCGGCGAGCGTGACGGCGTGTGCGACACCCGCCACGCGCTACTGGGATCCGGCCTACATCCTCGGCGGACTGCATGCGAATCCGGCGCGGACCTCGACGGGCCAGCGACGGAGCGCCATCGATCAGGCGCGGATGCAGTTGATGCGGCAACTGCTCGCCGCGGTGATGAACGGCATCGCCTTCGGTTCCACGCCGCAGGGCTCCGTGAGCCTCGGGGATGCCTTCGCCGCATACTGTGGGACGAACCGGATGGCGATGCTGATGGTGGCCGATGCGCTCACGCGGTTCAACGAGTCGGGTGAGATGGGCGCCTGGATGATCGGCCCGATGGTCCCGGCGAACGAGAAGTTCGTCACCACGGCGATGATCGCGCTGTGGGATGTGCTCCCGTGACGTCCCGCTGAGTCCAGGCTCGACGCGAAGGGGGTGGTCCGGAACCGGACCACCCCCTTCGTGCATCGCGCACACTCCGTCGCCGACCGAGGTGCCCGTCAACCGCTGCCGCTCAGGCGTACCGGTTGATCGGGACCTCCGCCGTCGGCATCAGGTTGGGGAGCAGGTTCCCCTTGCCGACCACGACACCACCTGGCCGATACGTCGTGTCCGATGCGGCCGAGTGGAAGCCGATGCACCGGCCTTTCAAGTCGTACAGATAGCAGAGACTCCCGGACCGCTCGAGGGATCCGACAATGCTCCCTGTCTTGTCTTTGATTGGACGCGCCATCACAAACCCGCTTGCCTGACAGCCGGTGGGGAAAACTCGGACGCCGAGTATTCAATCCGAATGTTTCCAGCGCAAGAGGGGGGCGGTTCCGGACGATGAGGGGTCCATCCAGCGCGTGGGGGGCTGGCCGGCCGGTGCGGTCTAGCGCGACGCCGGGCCCAACACCCGCCACGTCGCGGGATCCTCCATGCCGATCAGCCAGACGGAGTAGCCCCGAAGTCCATGCCGTCGCACCAGTTGGAGCTTCTCCCGGAAGGCACGGGCGTCCTCGACCCAGGCGTGTTCGAACACCCCGTGCCGCTCCCACATCCCGACGAGCGCCTTCTGCACGGGGTCCCATCGGGGGGTCGCCCCGGCGGCCCGCATGATCGCCATCACCTGGGAGTAGCCGATGTCCTCTCCGCGGGGGCGGCTGCCGGCGCGGGGGTCGTAGTCGGTGAACCAGTAATCCGAGTACGCCGGGATGCCCAAGGAGACCTTCGATGGCGGGACCCCCTGCGCGAGCACGTAGCGCAGTGAGGCCTCCATCCACGGATAGCCCGCCACCGGCCCGGGTGTACTGCCGCCGGTGTGCTGCGCGTACGTCATATACGACAGAAAGTCGAGCGCCTCAGCGAGCGCCCGATAGTCGTAAGCGGCGCGCCAGTAGTCCGACATGTACTGGTGATACGGGAGCACGCCGCGGAGATCGTCGGGGCGGGGGACGACCGCGGCGGAGAGCCCGCACCCCGCGGCACGCGTTGAGTCGGCGACCTCGCGCGTGAATGCGGTGAAGGCGTCGCGGTCCTCGACGGCGAGGTTCTCGAGGTCGAGCTGGATCCCCCAGGGCCGGAGCTCACGGCAGAGGCTGGCGAAGCTCCGCGCGGCAGCGGTGCGCGCGCCGCGGTCGGTCACCAGATGGTGCAGGATCCCGAGATCGAAGCCGGGGTTCATCACGAGGGGCATCAGCTTCACCCCGTGCCGCGCGGCGGTGGCGAGGATGCGCGGATCGACCGCACCTCGGATCGTCCCGCTCGCATCGATACTGTGCGCCTGCGGCGCGATGACGCTCACCTGCGATGCGTGCGCCTCGAAGCTCGCGAGACCCGCCGAATCGGCACGGATATACCAAATGGCCTCGGGGGGCTGTGCACTGATGGTGGTCGCCACGACCGCGAGTGCGAGCGCGCCGACGAAGGGGATCACGTCGGGAGGTGCCGGCGCAGGGCGCTCACGAGGGGAGGGAGCGCTGCCTGCATCGCGCGCAGCGCCATCCGCGCGCCCTCGACGTCCCCGGCGCGGAGGGCCTGGTCCAGGCGGGTGGCACTCGCGTGCACGTCGGTAGCGCCGATGCCGCCCGCGACGCCGCGCAACGTGTGCGCGATCTGCTGAGCGGTCTCACGATCACCGCGAGCAAGGCAGCGCTCGAGCTCCGCCGGCGCCTCGGCGTGTGACCGGACAAACTCGGCGAGCAGCGCCTCGTAGAGGCGCTGGTTCTCCATCACGCGACGGAGGCCAGCGGCCGCGTCCAAGCCCGTCACGCTGAACAGCGCCTGACGACGGAGCGCGTCGGCGTCGGGGACGCGGACGGACGACTCGGAACTCCGCTCGTCGGCGCCGGTCCAGCGTAGGACCACGTCGAGGAGCGTGTCGGGCTCAAACGGCTTGCTGACCCAATCGCTCATCCCGGCCTCGCGGCTTCGGGCGACATCCTCGGTCGCAGTGACCGCCGTCATGGCAATGATGGGCACGGTGCGCCCGCTGTCGTCGCGCCGAATCGCCTGCGTGGCAGTGAATCCGTCCATGTCCGGCATCCGCAGATCCATCAGGACGGCGTCGAAGGGCTCTGAGAGCGCTAAGCGGACGGCGGCCCGGCCACCGTCCGCCTCGACGACGTCCATCCCTACGGCCGTCAGCACCTCACGTGCGATCTCTCGATTGACCGGGATGTCGTCGACGACGAGCACGCGCGCGCCGCGCTGGACGCGCGGCCGTCTCGGCCGGCTCGTCGGCACCTGCGGTGCAGGCGCCCCGGCGGTCGCCGGTTGCCGATCAAGAAGCACGCGAAACCAGAACGTCGTTCCGCCCCCAAGCACCGAGCGGACTCCGACCGCCCCCTCCATCTGCTCCGCAATCCACCGGCAGATGGCAAGCCCGAGGCCAGAGCCAGGCTCCGGACCCGTGGCGCCCGCGAGGCGCTCGAACCTTTGGAAGAGTTGGGTGAGGTTCTCGGGAGGGATGCCCGGACCGGTGTCGGACACCTCGCCGGTGAGCTCGACGCGCTCCCCCACCGCCGACGCGAAGAGTCGGAGTGTGATGCCGCCCTGCGTCGTCGCCTTGACGGCGTTGCTGACATAGTTGAGCAGGAGCTGGGTGAGCCGCGTCTGATCGCCCACCAGCCAGCGCGGGAGGTCCGCGGGGCGCTCGAGGGTGACGCGGAGGCCCTTGGCCTCCGCGTCACGACGCAGCACGTCCATCGTCTGTAGCAGCACGTCATCGAGGTCGAACGGATCCCGCCGCAGCGTCTCGGTCCCCGATTCGATCCGCGCCATCGCCAGCACGTTCTCCGAGAGCCGGACGAGGTGACGTCCGTGCTGCTGGATCCGCCCGAGGGTCTCCCGCTGCGAGGGCGTGACATCGTCCCGGACGGTCATCAGGTGCGTCAGTCCGAGAATGGCGTTCAGCGGCGAGCGGATTTCGTGGCTCATGGTGGCGACGAGCCGGGTCCGGGCCTCAGTCAGGTTGGCAAGCTCGCTCATGCGCTCGGCGATTCTTCCCTCGAGGTCCCGCTGTATCCGCTCCGCCGCGCCGGCGCGCTCCTGTGCGATGATGATCACGCGGACAAACCGGATGAGGGCCACCACGGCGAGTCCCGCCAACCAGAGGATCCCATCAACCCCGTGGCCGGCAAGCTCGGACACGGTTGCCGTGCTGACGGCGAGCACCACCAAGACTGCCGCCGAAATGCTCATCGGATTGCGGAGATGCTCCACGAACCCGAGCGACGGTCCGCTGGATTGCACTAACGGGCGACGCGTCGACGCCTGTTGTGCCAGCACGGCGAACCCGACAACGGTGCTCGATCCAAGGATGTCGCCCATCGCGTTGATGGCGGGGTTCGACGTCACGTACGCATCGATGGACAGGGTGGCGTCCCCAAGGCAACACGCTAACACGGCCAGGACCCAGCCCAGATTGACGCGCATCCGGCCACGGGAGAGGTCGAAGGTCAGGACGATCAGAAGACTGTCGAGGATCGGATATACCAGTTCCAGGGTCGGTCCAATCGTCGCCCCGAAGGTGCTGTACGTGTAATTGCCTCGGACGATGAAGTGCCAGGCCAGCAGTCCCACACTGACGCCGACGCTCAGTGATTCAATCCAGATAATCCACTTGCTCCCCACTGACCGCCCGGCGGCCTGTAGGCGCATCATCGTCGCGATCAGCACGGCGTACCCAAGCAACTGGCACGTGTCGGCGATGGGTAGCGTGTTGCCGGGGGCGTACCATTGCCAACGAAAGACTGAGGCAGCCACGCCGATGAGCGCAGAGGCAACGGCCGCTCCCTGGAGCAGGCGTCTCTCGTCGCCGGAGCGCCGTCCGGCGGCGTGCCAGAGCGACAGACTGACGATGGCCCGCACGAGCGCCTCTGTGCTGAACGCGGCCCACCCGAGGCCTGAATTCAGGCCGAGCGGACTCCGGAGGGTGACCGGGGTCAAGACCGCGGTCACGGCGGCAGCGGCGACGAGCGCGGCATTCATGGGAGCGCGCGCCTGCACCTGGGGGAGCGGGTTGGACTCACCGGTCATGAGGAAGCGAAATCTCGCCTCTGACCCGCGAACTCCGCCAGAGTGACATGACGCCCCCCCCCTTCATCCGCTGAAGGTCCTTCCGCTGGCTCGCTGAGGACCGGCTGCCTGTCGTCCAGCCCTCAGTGCCCTTCGTCGAGCGCCTTCACTTCCTTGATCAGATTGCCGAGCACGCCCTTCGCGTCCCCGTAGAGCATCAGGGTGTTGTCGCGGAAGAAGAGTGGGTTCTCGACACCGCTGAACCCGGTCCCCTTGCCGCGCTTGATCACGAAGACCGTCTTGGCCGTCCACGGCCGGAAGATCGGCATGCCGTAGAGCGGGCTGGCCTTGTCCTCCTCGGCGTCCGGATTCACGATGTCGTTCGCGCCGATGATGATCGCCACGTCAGCGGTCTGCAGCACGCGATTGGCGTCGTCCACGTCGGTGAGGAGGGCGCCGTAGTCGATGCCGGCCTCGGAGAGGATGACGTTGAGGTGGCCGGGCATGCGGCCGGCGACCGGGTGGATGGCGTACTTCACATCGCCGCCCTTCTTCTGGATGAGCTCGTGCAGCTCGCGGCAGGTGTGCTGCGCCTGCGCTACCGCCATCCCGTAGCCCGGCACGATCACCACGGAGCCGGCGTACGCGATCTGCAGCGCGGCGTCCTCAGTGGAGATGGTCTTCGACTCCTTCGCCGGGCCCTTCGCACCGCCACTCGCGCTCGGCGCCGAACCGAAGGCGCCGAAGAGGACGTTGGCGAAGGAGCGATTCATCGCCTTCGACATCAGGATCGAGAGGATGAACCCGCCGGCGCCCTCGAGCGCGCCCGCGATGATCAGCACGTTGTTCCCGATGGCGAACCCGGTCGCGCTGGCCGCGAGGCCGGCGTACGAGTTGAGCAGCGAGACCACCACCGGCATATCCCCGCCGCCGATCGGGAGCACCATCGTGACGCCGAGGAGGAAGGCCAGGGCGACCATCGTATAGAAGGCGGTGGCGTTCGCGGGGTTCGCGACCACGAGGCCGAAGCTGACGACGGCGACACCCATCATCAGGAAGTTGACGGCGTTCTGGCCCTTGAACGTGATGGGGCGTCCGGTGATGAGCTCCTGGAGCTTGCCGAACGCCATGAGCGAGCCGGTGACGGTCAGCGCGCCGAAGAGCACCTCGAAGCCGAGTGCCGCCGCGACCCCGCGGGACATCGGACCGTCGAGCGCATTGAGATGCCGGTATTCCACGATGCCGACGAGCGTCGCGGCCAGCGCCCCGAAGGCGTGGGAGAAGGCGATGAACTGCGGCATCGACGTCATCTCGATCTTCATCGCCATCGGGTACCCGAGGAGGGTGCCGACGACCAGGCCGACGAGAATCCACTGATACGTGACGATGTTGGCGTCGAGCAGCGTGCCGATCACGGCGAAGAGCATGCCGGCCGCGGCCTGCTGCATCCCGAGCCGGGCATCGGCGGGCTTGGTGAGGGAGCGGAGCCCGAGGATGAAGAGCGCCGAGGCGGCGAGGTAGGCGAGCTGGATGACCCAGTCGCGCGCGCCGAGGGATGCGGTGGCGGCCTCGACGGAGAGCGGGAGCGCGATCACTTGCCGCCCTCCGGCTTGGTGTCGGGCTTCTTGAACATCGCCAGCATCCGGTCAGTGATCAGGAAGCCGGCGACCACGTTGGTGGTCGCGCAGACCACGGCGATGACGCCGAGGATGGTCGCGAGCGTCCCGTACTTCCCACCCGCCGCGACGAGGGCCCCGACGAGGGAAATCCCCGAGATGGCGTTGGTGGCCGACATCAGCGGCGTGTGCAGGAGGGGCGGCACACGCTGGATGATGATGAAGCCGACGAAGCCGGCGAGGAGGAAGACGTAGAGCTGGAAGATCTGGGTCATGGGACTGCTGGGGTCAGGGACGAAGGGGCAGGGGAACGCCTCGTCGGGGATCCCCCGACCGCGGGGCGGTGGACCGCTCACCAGACCCCTGAGACTTCACCCCTGCCGTTGCGAAACCTAGTCGCCTCCCGTTGCGGGGGGGGCACCCGGGCTGCATCGTCCGGCCACCCTATGCGCCCCCCGTCCACCTCCCGTCCGGCGACTCCGGCGGCGGATCCGATGAACGCGTCAGCCGCGGCCGGCGTTCGACCCGATGCGCCAGCAGTCCAACGCGCGTCCAAGTTGCCGCAGATCGGGACCACAATCTTCACGGTGATGTCGCAGCGCGCGGCGGAGGTGGGGGCCGTGAACCTCGGGCAGGGGTTTCCGGATTTCTCGCCGCCGGAGGCGCTGCAGGCGGCCCTCGCCGAGGCGGTGCGGGAGGGGCAGAACCAGTACGCGCCGATGATCGGGATCGCGCCGCTCCGCGAGGCGATCGCCGACGGGATCGAGCGCGCGCACGGCATCGCCCGCGATCCCGCGGCGGAGATCACGGTCACGGTCGGCGGATCGGAGGCGATCTTCGATGCGATCCTCGCGCTGATCAGCGCCGGGGACGAGGTGATCGTGCTCGATCCCGCGTATGACCTGTACGCGCCCGTCGTGACGCTCGCCGGCGGGTGGCCCGTGCGGGTCCCGCTCGCGGTGACGGCCGATGCAGGGTTCGTCATCGATTGGGACCGGGTCGCGACGGCGGTCACGCCACGCACGCGCCTGGTGATCGTGAACTCGCCGCACAATCCCACGGGTGCGATGTGGTTGGCGGACGATGCGGATCACCTCGCGACGCTTGCCCATGCGCACGATCTGCTCGTCCTGTCCGACGAGGTGTACGCACCGATCGTCTTCGACGGACGGTCGCACGTGAGTGCGCTGGCGCACGAGGGGCTCGCCCCGCGGAGTCTCGTCGTCTCGAGCTTCGGCAAGAGCTTCCATTGCACCGGATGGCGGCTCGGGGCGGTGGTGGCACCGCCAGCGCTCACGCAGGAGCTGCGGAAGGTGCATCAGTACAACACGTTCGGGGCGTTCGCGCCGGCGCAGTGGGCGGTGGCGCGGATGCTCCGTGATGACCCCGCGCATCTCGAGGCCCTCGGCGCGTTCTATCAGGTGAAGCGCGACCATTTCGCCGCGGGGTTGGCGCGGACGCGCTTCCGGCCGCTCCCGGTGGCGGGCGGCTACTTCCAGTGTGTGGATTACTCCGCGGTGTCGGAGGCCGATGACCTCGCCTTCGTGTACGAGCTCTGCGATCGGCACGGGGTCGCGGCGATCCCCCTCTCGCCGTTCTATGGGGCGCCGCCTGCGGGGCAGCGTGTCATCCGGCTCTGCTTCGCGAAGGAGACGGCCACACTCGATACCGCGCTCGCGCGGTTGGCGGCGGTATGAGCGAGGCGGCGGCGCCGGTCGCCGGCACGCTGCGGGTGGCGCTCGTGCAGCCCGAGACGGTGTGGCACGACCGGGCGGTCAGCCGTGCGCGGCTGGCCGCGACGCTCGGCGCCCAGACGCTGGGGCACGACGTGATCGTCCTGCCGGAGACCTTCACCACGGGATTCTCCAACGCCGCGACGGCGTTCGCGGAGTCGATGGACGGGCCCACCGTGGGGTGGATGCGGGAGCAGGCGCAGCGGCTCGACGCCGCCGTGACGGGGAGTGTGGTGATCGACGGCGGACGTGGCGTGGTGAATCGGCTGCTTTGGGTGACGCCGGACGGGGCGGTGGCGTGGTATGACAAGCGTCACCTCTTTCGTATGGCGGGAGAACACCAGCATTTCGTACCGGGGACCGCGCGACTCGTTGTGTCGTGGCGGGGCTGGCGGATCTGCCCACTCGTCTGCTACGACCTCCGCTTTCCGGTCTTCGCGCGCAATGGGCGCGTGGCCGGGGCACCGGCGGAGGCGCTCGCGTACGACCTGTTGGTGGTCGTGGCCAACTGGCCGGCCGCGCGGCAGCGCGCCTGGCAGACGCTGCTGCCCGCGCGCGCAATCGAGAACCTCTCGTACGTGGTCGGCGTGAACCGCGTGGGGTTTGATGGCCAGCGCATCGGGTACGCCGGGGCGAGCGCCGCCTACGATTACCTCGGCGAGTCGCTCGTCGCGGCCGACTCGGGGGTGGGCATCTGGTCGGCGACACTCGACCATGCCGCACTGCGTGCCCACCGCGCGCGCTTCCCCGCGCACCTCGACGCCGACGGGTTCGCACTGACCGAGTGAGGGGCGGCCGGCCGGGGCATGGACACGGCGCGATGGACCGTCAGGCCGCGCGCGATGGGACGTCGCCTGTCAGTAGGCGTAGCCGAAGATGATGCCCATCTCGTCCGTGCTCTGCAGGCCGAAGCGGACGGTGGTGCCGGTGTTGTTGTTGTAGGTCACGATCGACTTGAGCCCTTCCCCCGGACCGAGGCGCACCGGCTGCGGCAGGATGAGGAAGGCGGGGTGCTCCCAGTCGGTGTTCTCGTAGATGGTCTCGCCGTTCCGTGCGCCGCCGACGACCTTGACGATGAAACGCTCGCCGAGTCGGTGGGTGTGTGAGGTGAGCGCGAAGACCGTGGTCGAGTCGGTGACGGTGAACGTCTTCTCGAGCGTGGTCCGCTGGCCCGCCGGAAGGGTGATCGACTGGTTCGCCCAATTGAGGGTCCGCGCGACCTTGGTGACCTGTGCGAGCGGGATCGTATGAAGGTTGACCGCGGCCTCGCCCGAGATCGGGGCATCGCCGTGGTTGGCGTAATGCACGTTGAGGTCGAGCCCGGTGCCCGCGGGGACCTTGAGGGCCACCCCCGTCGGGAATTCATAGGCGAACTCGGGTTGCATCGCACCGCCGAAGAAGACGTGGTAGCCCATCGTCATCATGTTGGTGACGTTCATCGTCCCGTCGGCATTCCGGATGTCGCGGACCGCGTCAAATGGTGGCACCAGGAAGGTCGGGATGGTCGGGTTCAGGCCGTAGAGGACGAAGTGGTGGCTGTTGGGGCGCATCCGGAAGTGGATGCGGCGCACGTAGAGATCTCCGGTCGGCGCGGCGCGTCGGTGCACGAAGAGTTCGCGCTCGAAGTGCGGGGCCACGGTGAACGGCTCCACGCGGAGCTGGATTCCACTCCCTGCCGCGGGTGCCTCGAGCGGCTGGAAGGCGGCGCTGACCTGCGGTGTCGCGTCGTGTAGCAGGGCCGCATCGGCGACCTCGCCGCGTCGGGGTGCTCCAGCGGCGATCCATTGCAGGATGAACTCCACCTGGCCGGCGGAGAGGGCCGAGGTGCCCACCGGCATCACGGGGCCGAGGTCGAGCGGGAGCCGGTGCGTGGGCGCGAGGAGCCGGAGGTAGAGGAGCGAGCTGTCCGGGCGACCGGGGACGACGCGCTTGAGACCCGCCAGCCGGGCGACCGTGTGCGTGGGCGTCGCATTGACGAGCGCGTCATAGGCGCCGGATCCGCCGAGGACGACGGAGCCTGAGCCACTCACGTGGCACCCTCCCGTCGCGCAGGAGGGGACGAGCACCTCGTTCTGCAGGCGGGCGAAGCTGCCGTCGACGGGGATTGTGCCCGCGGGCGAGCCCGCGTCACCGCAGGCGAGAAGGGACAAAGGCAGTGAGGTCAGCAGGGCGCGCGTCATCCGCATGGCGAGACGATACGTCTCTGGCGCGAGGTGGGAAAGAGACGGACCCCCCCCTCGCGGCTCGGATACCCATTGCCAGGTGAGGGGGTCGGGCCCAAGGTGGAGCATGCGCCGAATCCTTCCGATGCTCCTCGCCCTCACGCTCCTTCCGCTCCGGCTGACCGCCCAGGTGGACGACGAGTTCCGTCGATTTCAGGAACGGGAGCGCCGCGCCCTCGAACGCTTCGCCTCCCGCGAGGACAGCGCCTTCGCCGCGTTCCTCGAACGGGAGTGGAAGGCGTTCGAAGGGTTCGCGTCCGGTCGGCCGTACACGGCGCCGAAGCCGGTGAGTCCGCCGAGGGCGCCGGCGCCCCCGGCGC